>ERZ808278.31-NODE-31-length-130427-cov-5.256098_pt1 | contig 130427 bp, 106 predicted proteins | sample MGYA00521239_ERZ808278 | MGnify/ENA primary metagenome ERZ808278 (study PRJEB31516, sample SAMN03275600) | gut metagenome | biome: mammalia-associated habitat; material: feces | host: Papio cynocephalus | place: Kenya | collected 2012-07-17 ...
CGCCGACCCTCTGCTTGTAAGGCAGATGCTCTGAACCAGCTGAGCTAAACGCCCTATCGCTTAAATGCGGTGCAAAGGTACGGCTTATTTCTGAAACTCCCAAATTATTTCGCATTTTTCCCTTTAAAAGCGATACTTTTGCACTAAAAAAAAGAAATAGGCACTCCAGTTTCCCCAGTTTTTGGAGGGCTGAAGTGCCTTATTTGATTAATCGCCTTTAGCGGAATAAGGAATTACTCATGCTCGGTAAAGTTTTGAGCATAGCGGTCAACCATCGTCTTGAAATCGGGATGACGGCGCACGAGCTTCAAATTCACATAAGGCTCTTCGCTGACGTTCACCTCATAAAAGCTGCCATAGCCATTGGCTAACGCACTCTCAAGATATTTCAGAGCCTGGTCATTGTCGCCAATGTCCGACAAGAGTGCCGATGCTAAGGCATAAGCCTCTCCTCCGGGGAGCGATGTGGCCATAATATTGTCCTGCGCCCATTTTTTAGCCTCGTCGTCGCGTCCAAGTTCGTGAAGCGCAAACCCTTTAAGACTCGTCATGTCGGCTCCATTTTTAAGCATCATGCCAAAGTCGGCAAGCGCAGCTTCAGCGTTTCGCATACGGTACTTATAGAGCCATCCACGAAGCAAAAGTGCCTCATTGTTAGTGGGGTTGGCCTTAATGAGCTTGTCGAGTGCTTCCAAAGCCTCAGGCTGCTTACGCTGGGCAAGATAGATGCGAGCCTGTGTGAGCAGCAACGAGGGATCGGTGGCGTTAATGCGCGAAGCACGCGCCAGCACACCAAGAGCCTCATCATAGTTTTTTCCACCACCCTTGTGCTCCACAATGCGAGCTTTCAGAACGAGTGCGGCCAAGTCGCCGGGATTTTTCGACAGCGCCTTGTCTATGTTAGCCAACGCTGGGTCAAACTGGCCTAATTCGAATTGGCATCTTGCTGCATCGGCGTAAATCGTGTTGTCGTCGTAAAAATTCTTATTGATAATCTGCTTCAGGTCACGAAGAGCCTGTCCATAATGGAAATGGCGCATGGCTATAGAGTAACGCAAATAATAGAAAGTGCCCACCGATGGTGCATTCTCTATGGAATTTTGCAGCGCATTCATCACATCATCATAATGCGTGTCGCTCATATTAATAAGAGCCGAAACGGCTTTACTCTCATCATTGCCCACACTCATGGCCAATATAATGTCTTGTGCGGCCACTTTGTATTGTCCGAGCATACTGAACACGTCAGCCCTGTTGATATACACCTGTGGTTCTGCCGGGAACAGTTTCACGGCACGGTCGCAATACTCCTGCGCCTTGGCATAGTCGTTGGTTTTAGCTGCCACGCGTGCCAATCCGTAAAGTGCGTCATAGTTTTGGGGCGACATACGAAGAATGGCGTTGAAATTGGTTTCAGCTGTTGAATAGTCGCCACGTTTCAAGGCCAATTTTGCAATCATGTCGATCACATTTGGATTCGACGAATTAATAGAGAAAGCCCGCTTTAGATCGGCAAATTCGTTATCTAATTCACCTTTCTTGTCATAAATTTTGGCACGGAGCAGCAATGCGTCGTAAAGCACTTCACGATCGTTTTCAGGACAATCGGTTATCGCCTGGGTGATGTCGGCAAGCGCTTCCTTGTCTTGCCCATTGTAATAGTACTGATAAGAACGGGCGAAACGTGTAGCATAGTCACCAGGTTCCTTTTCAAGCTGCTGGTCATAAACCTTCATCACAGCGTCGTTGATTTTGCGCTTCAGCGCAGCATCGTCATCAGAAGTTTGTGCCACGGCACACATTCCGCAAAACAAGAACGCGGCAGAAAGAATGAGATACTTGATGTTCATCATATTGAATTGTTATAATTAAATTTTGTCGATTTGATTAACGGCACTTTTCAGTACCGAGAGTCGGCTGAGTAGTCCCTCAAGCAGGTCGAGCCTCAGCATATTGGCTCCATCGCTCTTTGCCTCGGAAGGCGAGTGGTGAGTTTCGAGAAACAAGCCATCAGCGCCCGTAGCGATAGCGGCGCGTGCCACAGTCTCGATTTGGTCGGGACGGCCGCCTGTCACTCCTGCGCTCTGGTTAGGCTGCTGAAGGGAATGGGTCACGTCCACAATCACTGGTGCGAAAGCACGCATCGTGGGTATGCCGCGGAAGTCCACAATGAGGTCTTGATAGCCAAATGTTGTGCCACGCTCTGTGACTGCTACATCATTATTGCCGGCATCACGCACTTTCTGCACTGCAAACTGCATAGCCTCTGGCGAGAGGAACTGTCCTTTCTTAATATTGACCATTCTACCTGTTTGAGCGGCTGCCACAAGCAAGTCTGTCTGACGGCAAAGGAATGCTGGAATTTGCAGAACATCCACATACTGAGCCGCCATAGCGGCTTCCTGGGCAGTGTGAATATCTGTGACCACTGGCACCTGGAATGTGTCGCGCACTTTGCGCAAAATTTTCAATGCCTTCTCATCGCCAATGCCCGTGAATGAGTCGATGCGCGAACGGTTGGCCTTGCGATAGCTGCCCTTAAACACGTAGGGAATGCCCAGCCGTGAGGTGATACTCACAGCCTTTTCCGCTATCTTTAACGCCATTTCCTCGCCCTCTATCACACAAGGGCCTGCGAGCAGAAAAAAATTACCACAAGCCGAAGCCTGTAATTGATTAATCAACATATTTCTAATATAAATACACTTCTTTTGTTGTTTAATATTTAACCACCTCAGCACAACTTAACTCGCTGTGGGTGTGTGATTATTTGTTCAGCATATCTAACGCATGGCACGATGCCACGGCAAACATGGCGGCGGTCTCGGTTCGCAGACGGCTATTACCAAATGTGACCGGCACAAAGCCCGCATCAAGCGCTATCTCCACCTCTTCTGGGCTGAAATCACCTTCTGGTCCCACAATAACCATAGTGTCGACACCAGGCTGATACACCCTTGAAAAGAGGTTTCGTTTTTCACGAGGCAGCGAGGAATCGCAGTAGGCGATAAATTTGTTGCCACTGAAAGGAGTTTTCATCAACTGTTCAATGGGCGTGAGTTCATCAAGCTGTGGCAACTGTGCCTTCAGCGACTGCTTCATGGCTGAAACGAGTATTTTCCGAAGCCGTTCAGTTTTCAGCACCTTGCGCTCACTATTATGGCACAAAAGCGGCACAATGCGATCTACTCCCATTTCTGTCACCCTGTCGGCTAAACCTTCCATTCGGTCGAGGTTTTTGGTTGGAGCCACACACAGCACAATCTGATGCCCCCAATGAGGCTTGCACAGTCTGTGCTCCACTACCGACACGGAGCAATGTTTGGGGTGAGCCATAGTGATTTTGCAGCAGTAGAGATTTCCCTCTCCATCCACCACCTCAATCTCGTCACCTTCTGTCAATCGAAGCACACGCACACAGTGTTTCGACTCATCTTCCGTGAGCTGTAGTGTGGCGGCTATATTGGGGTCGTAGAAGCGATGCATCGTTATAGCTATATATTTGATTAGATATTCAAAACTATTAGCGGTTTAACCTTTAGCCTGCTCAGCCTCTGCTTCTTTTCTGCCTTTGAACAAGAACATAAACGCAACAGCAACTACGAGGGCGAATCCCGCAAATATAAACCATGCAGTTTGCCATCCACCTGGCACAAGTTCCATCAGATAGCCTTTGTCGTTATACTGGCAATAATGGTTAATCACCTGGCCGGCGGCAAGCGTACCAATTGTTGCACCTAACCCGTTGGTCATGAGCATAAACAATCCCTGCCCCGAGGCGCGCAGACTTGGATCGCACTCTTTGTCCACAAACAAGCCTCCCGACACATTGAAGAAATCAAATGCCACACCGTAAACAATGCATGAGAGCACAAACAGGAGCACTCCCGGGAACGAGGGGCTTCCTATTCCGAAAAATCCGAAGCGAAGCACCCAAGCAAACATGGCAATGAGCATCACCGTCTTGATGCCGAAGCGGTGCAAGAAATAAGGGATAAGCAGAATGCACAAAGCCTCTGCCACTTGCGACAAAGAGATAAGCATGGTGGCATTGTTGGCGGCAAAAGAATTGGCTATATCAGCCTCTGGCGAACCTTTAAAGCTGGTCAGGAATGGCGTAGCGTAGCCATTAGTCACTTGAAGCGACATGCCAAGGAGCATTGAGAAAATAAAGAACATAGCCATGCGCTTGTTTTTGAACAGTTTGAAGGCATCCAAGCCGAGTTGCTGCGACATTGACTTTCCCACAGTAGCCACAATCTTACATTGTGGCAATGTTAAGCAATATGCAGCCAACGCAAAACTCAATACACCCGACACAAGGAACTGGAAGTGAGTGAACTGAAATTTGGCATCGTCAGGGGCCAGCGTAAAGCCGAGCAAGCCATCATGCCAAGTGGCGCAGTTCACCACCCACATCGTAACGATAAATCCCACGGTGCCAAACACACGGATTGGCGGGAAATCATTCACCGTGTCCATGCCATTATCTTTAAGTATGGTGAAAGCAGTGGTGTTAGAAAGTGCAAGTGTAGGCATATAGAAAGCCACGCTTACCGTGTAAATGGCAATGAATGTAGCCTTGTCGGGCGTGGGCGAAGCCTGTCCCATCATAAACAGCGCTACCATAGCCACGCCAGCCAAAAGGTGGCAAATGCCAAGCAAACGCTGTGGCTGAATCCACTTGTCGGCCACGATGCCCATTAAGGCTGGCATAAAAATTGACACAATACCCTGAATGGCATAGAACCACGAGATTTCTGATCCCATACCAGCTCTTCCAAGGTAGTTGCCCATACACGTTAGATATGCGCCCCACACAGCGAACTGCAGGAAGTTCATCACAATCAATCTAAACTTTAAGTTCTTCATTTTGTTTATTTATTTATGTTTTTAGTTTCGTTATCAGTATGATTAGAAGACTGTTTCGCTTTAATCACCCGTTGAATTTCAGCGGCCTGCTCATAATCCTCCTTATCCACACATTGCTGCATTCGCTGCTCAAGCTGCTCAACGGAAAGGTCCTCAAGACGCTTGTGCCGCTTGTGCATCACCGGGCTATCCTGGCTTTCCTCCATATAGATGCCAGTCTTGTCCACGATTTCCTTGGTAGTGAAAATTGGAGAGCCTGTGCGCAAAGCAATGGCTATGGCATCGCTTGTGCGAGAATCGAGACTTATCTCACGAGTGCCATCGTTCAATTTCAGCTCACTCATGAACACGCCATCGCTGAACTTGTAGATAAACACTTCCTCAAGTAATATGCCGTAAGCGTGAAACATACTCACCATCAAGTCGTGCGACATAGGACGGGGAGGTATCACATTCTCAAGTCGCATAGCTATAGACTGCGCCTCAGACACGCCCACCACTATGGGTATGCGATGCGGACCTCTTACCTCGCGCAGCAGCAACGCATACGCGCCACTCTGCACCGGATTATAGGTAATGCCCATCACTTTCAACTCCACTTTGTCCATTTTATCAAAAAAAATCTAAAAGATCCTGCATTAATCTATTTTCTGCCCAGTAATCACACCACTGCCATAGCACAGGTGCGATTGGGCATCATATATCACAGCAAATTGGCCTGGCGCTATGCCCTGCACATCATTCTCACTCTCTATCACCCATTCTCTATCGCGAAGATGAGTGAACTTTGCCTTTGTCAGCACAGGGGTGTGTCGGTTTTTAAACGTGATTTCAACAGGTCCACTGGCATTTCCCCAAGGATTGCCCGATATGAAGTGCATTTCGTCAAGGTGTAGCACCTTGCCATACTGCTTGGCAGTGCCGTAGCCATTGCTCACATAAATCACGTTGTCGGCCACATTCTTTTTCACCACATACCATGGGCCACCGCTCAGTCCAAGCCCCTTGCGCTGCCCTATGGTGTGGAACCAATAGCCATTATGCTCGCCAAGTTTTTTCCCTGTTTCTATTTCAATAATCGGGCCTTTCTTCACGCCCAGATGCCTGCGGATAAAGTCGTTGTAATTAATTTGTCCAAGAAAGCAAATGCCTTGGCTGTCTTTACGGTAGGCATTCGGCATCTTCACCTCTTGGGCAATGCGCCTCACCTCGCCTTTAGGCAAGTTGCCTATTGGGAACGTCAGGTGCAGAAGCTGATCGTAAGTGATTTGTGCCAAAAAGTCGGTCTGATCCTTCACGGGATCCACCGCCATTGCAAGATACTTTTTGCCATCCACAAAAGCGGTGTTGGCATAATGGCCAGTGGCTGTCATATCGAAGCCCTTGCCCCAGCGCTGCTCAAAATAACCGAATTTTATCATACGGTTACACATCATGTCGGGATTGGGAGTTAGCCCTTGCTTCACGGCATTGAGGGCATATTCCATCACATTGTCCCAATATTCCTGATGCAGCGACACCACCTCAAGTGGCAGCCCGTATTTCTTTGCAATCAGTGTGCACATTTCTATATCTTCCTCAGCGGCGCAGTCGCCCTCGTCTGTGTCCATGCCTATGCGGATATAGAACAGCTGAAGGTCGTCGTGTCCTTCCTCTTTGAGTTTATGGACCACCACGGCGCTATCCACGCCACCAGAAATCAATACAGCTATACTCATTTTTGTTTTTCAACTTTTTAAGTTTCGTTATCAGCGAAATAAATCACACATTGTCGAGCACTTCGTCTTCGTCCCTGTTCCGCTCTATATTCACGGCTATCAGATAGTCAACCGAAATTTTCCCTGGACCGGCTAATAGCAGAAACAGGAACACGCCGAGAAACATCACCGGATAGCCAGGAGTGAAGGCAAACACGCTCGACGCCACGTTTGGCGAAAACACCAAATACTCTGCATAGCCCATAATCACTATGGATGGAACAAGGGCCACACGCATAAACAGGCCCAGCATAATAAAGGTGGCACAAAGCAACTCAAGCACAGCAATCAGCACAATGGAGTCTGTAGGCCCGAGCGACAAGAAGCCAGCAAACTGAGGGGCTATCTCGTGAACATATAAAATTTGGCGAAGGGCCACCAAATAAAACATCAATCCAATGAATAAGCGTAAAAACAGACGGGATAGATTGGTGTAGGTGTGACCCGCGCTGTACATGAAGAAGTTTTTTATTCCATTTGGCACTTTCATACGAATAATGGATTATGGGTTAAACGCTTTTTTTATGTCATCTACATACTGATTCTTATTCATCACACGATGCCCGTTGTCAAGCACAATAAATGACGGCAGTATGCGAATGTCGAGATTTTTTTGCTCCGTGGTGGCCACAAGTGTCCATTTTGGATATTGGGAGGCCTCAGCCAAAAACTGCCGCGGCTTATCGCCCACATACACGTTAATCAACTTGCAGTAGCCTTGATTCAACAGCTCGTTCACGCCAAGGTCGGTGTCGATTCGGGTGCGCGACAATGAACTTTCCACTCCGTCGCCAGTGAAGAACAGCAGCACGATTTCAGCGCTGTCAACCGGAACATCATAGATTTTACGCTTTGATCCAGTGCTGTCGGTGACGGAGAAATCATATATCTTTTCACCAAGTTTTGTATTGTTGATTGTGCGAATCTGATCGGCGTAATGAGCCTTGGCATCCTTCTTCATCCATGAAGCCTCTACAGCCGACTGCAAGAATGCCAAATACACATCATCGATAAGTGGCTGAGGCGTGTAATACAGCAAATATTCCGCGGTGGCCAGCAGTCGCATAAAATTTGGCTGATTGGCTTGAGCCTTGTTCATCAGCAAGCGAACGGAGCTTTGGCCCACATTTCGGTTGGCAGCGCTCATTATCTGAAAATAATCCACAAAAGTGGACTGGAGCGCGCTGTCTGATACGGCAGTGAGAGGTTTGTGAAAATCAAAATTGTCCCAAAAGTGGGCGGTGCTATAGTTACACCTGCTTTCAAGCGAAGTGCAGGTGTCGGGAGCTATCGGATATTCAAACAAGGTCTTGCTTTGAGCCGAGACCAATGCCATGCTCTGGGAAAGCAAAATTGCCGAGAATAAAGCAAAAATCTTTTTCATATTACGTTTTGCCATTACATAACTTACCATTTAAAAAGTAAAATTACAGCAAATAGCCCACTATTCAAAATTAGAATGACGAAAAGGACTTCCCAGCAACATTTTTTCACAATAAACGCAACTTTAATACACAAGAATATGCTATTTTTGCGGTATGAACAGCTATATCGTGTACTTTGAATACTACAGTGATGGAGAAATAGGAAACGACAAATACCGCTTCACCAATGCAGACGACGCTTTCGACAAAATGAGAGAGCTGACACGCGCCATTAAAGCTAATTTCGCCGAGAGTCTTGAGCGAGAAGTATTAGATGAGCCCGACTTCTTTGGCATTATCGACAATGCCACTGGTGATTTTGCAAAGGTGCTCCTTAAAACCCTTTAACCCACAGCCACGGCTCATTGACGCCCGTGATTTCTGAAAACTAATGGCTGTGACACTTTCTAATCTGTGACACAGCCATTGATGTAGATGGCCCGGTAGCTTTCTAACTGTGTTGCACAAAAGAGTGCGGTGTGGCCTATTCTCTGATATAAGGAAGTAATGCGTCGCGCCAGATAAGGTAGGCGCCTCCCATCAAGTGTAAGCCATCGTTGGTGTATTCCGCTTTAAGTTTGCCATCGGCTCCCACAAAAAGCGGATAAAGATTGATAAAGGTGACGCCCAAACGCTGGCACATATTTTCAAGGCCCTTGTTGCCATCCACAATCACTTGCTCGCGGCCTTTCAGGTTTTTCCACATGCGCACGTCGTTGTTAAACGGCAACATACTCTCCACATACACCTTAGTGCGTGGGCAACGCGACTGAATAGTGGTCACAACTTGTGTCATGGCACTCACAATACTGTCAGCCGAAACTCCATGCGACACGTCATTCACACCGCCCATAATGAAAATTTTACGGGGCTGTCCTTTCAGAATGGGCTCCAAACGTTCAAAAAAGCCAGGTATAATGTCACCAACTATGCCGCGATTTTTCACATGGCAATTGTCGAACAGCTCATTCCATTCCGCACCATCTGTAAGGCTGTTGCCCAGCATGATAATATCGCTTGAATAAACAGGAAGCTGCTCAAACAAGGTAACCCTTCGAGCATAGTAAACATCGGTGTTAACTGTTTTTTTCTGAGCCATACACGAAAAGGCGGCTACCGCCATCATTAAAACTAATATGCGTTTCATAATTCATTATCTCTTATAAGCAAAGGGGATCCGGAGCAGAGCCGGCATCCCCTTTGATGTATTCATTTAAAATGATTAATGGTTGGCGCGATAAGCGTCGCAAGCCTTTTTCACAGATCCATGCTTAAGAAGCAGAGCCTTAGCCTCTTCGTAAGGCAAGCCTAATTCTTCCACCACCATACGGGTGCCGCGGTCCACGAGCTTAATGTTGGAGAGCTGCATGTTCACCATCTTGTTGTCTTTCACACGTCCCATCAATATCATCACGCTGGTGGAAATCATGTTGCAGATAAGTTTTTGGCCGGTGCCCGACTTCATGCGGGAAGAACCAGTGACAAATTCAGGTCCCACCACCATTTCCATAGCAATTTCTGCCGCCTCACTCATTGGGGCGTCGGGGTTGCTGGTGATAGCACCTGTAAGGCAGCCAAAAGCGCGGGCAGCCTTCAGTGCGCCAATCACATAAGGAGTGGTGCCCGATGCGGCAATACCCACCACTGTGTCGAGTGGAGTGATATTGAACGCCTGGAGGTCCTTCCAGCCTTGCTCAGTGTCGTCCTCGGCATTTTCCACAGCGTTGCGGAGCGCGGTGTCGCCTCCGGCGATAATACCGATAATCCATCCTGGGTCCATACCGAATGTGGGAGGAATCTCACTTGCATCGAGCACACCCAGACGGCCAGAGGTGCCAGCGCCCATATAAAAGAGGCGACCACCTTTCTTCATGCGTTCCACAATGCCCTCCACCAATTTTTCAATCTGTGGAATAGCTTTCTCTACAGCGTCGGGCACTTTGTGGTCTTCTTTGTTGATATCAACAAGAATCTCATGAGCCGACATCTTTTCGAGGTCGTTGTAGAGAGAGGGCTGTTCGCTAATTTTTACAAAAGCCATTTTTTAATTATAAATAATTTGATTGATTACGATTTTTAGTTACTTGAAATTTAAGCCTGCTCTGAGTGGAACTTGATAAGACCTTCCATTGGAGCTTGAATAATGGTGCCGATTGTGATACCCTGACTCTTTGCGGCTTCCTGCAAAGTAGCCTTCTGAAGGAATGCGATTGAACCCACAAAGTTACAAGGCAGCTCTTTATAGTTCTTATAGCTTTCCACATTGCGGATAAAGAAATCGGTGAAGGAGTGAAGCACGATACGATGGATTGACGGCTCCTCAATGTTTCTTTCCAGGAATGAAGCGAACTGGGCGAGGAAACGGTTGCCCGCAGGCTTACGATACACGCGGTCGATAATAGTCATGCGGTCCACCTTGTATTCATCGTAGAATTTCTGGCAAAGATGCTCTGGCAGCTGCTTTTTAAGCACATCGCCCACCAGAAGTTTGCCAAGCACAGCGCCACTACCCTCATCGCCAAGTATATAGCCGAGTGGCGACACGTTTTCAACCACTTTCTCTCCATCGTAGTAGCAAGAGTTTGAGCCAGTGCCCATAATGCAGGCGATACCTGGCTTGCGGCCACAGAGTGCACGGGCAGCTGCAAGCAGGTCGCTTGCCACTTCCACCTTTGTGGCAGATGGAATGTTGGCTTTAAGGGCGTTAACCACATGCGAGCCCACTTCTTCGTTGAGAATGCCTGCGCCATAGTAATAGATTTCATCCACTTGATAGCCACTGATGTGAGGAACAAGCTCAGCCTTGATAGTGGCGGTCATCTCTTCCTCGCTCATCATCAGAGCGTTCATGCCAGTAGTAAAGATTTGGGCAACTTTTTCGCTGCCATTGAGTAGGCACCAATCTATTTTGGTAGACCCACAGTCTGCAATTAAAATCATAATTGATAATGTAATGTGTTTATATTTTGATGATTATATTTTTCTTATGAAGCACATAGCCGAATATCCAGTTAAACAGCACAAACAAAATAGCATATAGGCACGAAGCCATCTTGTCGGTAAGTGTAACTGACTTATACGCCTCGTAAAGCGCACCTTTAAGAGAGGTGCTCTCGCCCGTGCCCGACGCCACTTTCACCGCTTCATTGAAGCTGGTCTGCATAGCTGTCAGGCTATCGCCCTCGAAAGCATCATAGCGCTGCATACCAGGCAAGAAAATATCGTCGTATTTCAGTTGAGCGGTCACGCCCACAGTGTCGGCAAAGCAGAGATCCACGGCAGCCTGGGCACGGTCCATACCTTGCTTCGCAGCCTCCATATAGTATTGCTCAGCCTTTTTGTGGTCAATTTCTGCTCCAAACTTACCAAAGTCGTAGCACAGTGCCAAATTATACTGGGCATTTTTAATCGTTGAGTCTGCGGCCTCGGTGAGCAGTGGCAGCACGTCCTTGTCGTTGGAGGCATCGTCGTCCTGCATATAAGCCAATGCTAAGTTGTAACGAGCCTTCACCATCGCGGAATCGGATGCGGCCTCTTTCAGCAGTTTCACTGCCTCATCTTTATTTTCTTCCACACCGTCGGCATTGTAATAAGAAATGGCAAGGTTGTTTTGCGCTTCGCGACAACTGTCGGCTGCCAGTTTGCTATATAGAGCCACAGCCTTTTGATCATCGCCTCTCACATAATCGTCAGAAGTGCTGACAACCACAGCGCCAAACACAATGGCAAACAAGCTACCCAGTACATAAAGCGACAGCGGATTCACACCAAACGCCTCGAAAAAGTAGCACCACTTTTTGTGGTTCTTCATATCTATCACATAGATTAAGAGTGCAAGCACACTCATTGCCAAACCGGTGGTGATGAGAACGAAGGTGCTCGACCACATCTTCTTACCGCAGGGAATGCCATAGCTAAGCAGCCAGCCCGACAAAATGAAGATGAATCCAATGAGTAGCAAGCGCCCAACACGGTAAGTATTGTCCTTGTGATTCACTATCATGCCACCCACCATAAAGCCGATAAGAGCGTGAGCCACACAAGGAAGCGTGCTTAAAATTCCCTCTGGGTCGAATGCCACGCTCATACCGTTGTAGTGCTCATGATACATATGGTTCGGGCCAAGAACGGCATTGTCGATCATGGCAATAATATTGTCGGTAGAGAAGTCATAACCATGGCCTAAACCTAATATCAGCGCATACACTGCAAGAATTCCTGCAATCACCAAGGGAAGAAAGCGGCGTTTGAAGAGCACCACGCACATTGTGCCAAAGAAATACACCAATGCCAAGCGCTGAAACACGCCTAAAATGCGAATTGAGTCAAAACTATTGGCCGCTTTCGCAAACGTCTCCCCGTCGCGGAACATGCCATACATTAAATGGCTGAACCACTGCACTGCCCAACCAATGATAAACAACAGCACGGTGCGGCGAACCACTTTCACTGCAAGCGACTTCGACATCGTGAAGTTGAACTTCTTTAAGGAGAAAAACATTGCCACGCCCATACAGAACATGAAGAAAGGAAACACCAAATCGGTAGGTGTAAGCCCAATCCATTCTGCGTGACCGAGTGGCGCATACAAATTGCCCCAGCTGCCAGGGTTGTTGACAAGCAACATCCCTGCCACGGTAATACCTCGGAGAATATCCAAGGCTTTGAGGCGTTTACTGTCATTAGCAATCATATATACAATTAATTTTTGTTATCTTCTTTTACTGTAGTACACTCGTCAATCAAATAAATCAGCGACTGATATGGAACACCACTGTGTGTGGTCAGTCCTATTTCACAAGTGCGGCTGTTGGAAAAGCCACGCTTCACGTGTGCCTTTTCGATAGCGCCACGGAGCTTACGCAGTGCGTATTTGTTGAGCTCAGGGGTATTGAAACCCTTGTCGCCGGCAAAGCCGCAGCATCCCACACCTTCTGGGAGCACCACATTCGATGAGCACCGTTTTGCCAAATCAATCATTTTGTCCTCAAGTTTCATCAGCCTGGTGGAGCAAGTAAGGTGAATGGCCACAGGCTCATCGGTCTGGTGAAATTCAAGAGAATCGGCCACATAGTCATGAATAAACTCCATCAGTTCGAGGGGTTTCACTTTCTGCATGTGACCAAGCATACGATGCAGGCATGGACTCTGGTCGGATATAACTGGATATTTGCCGTTTTCGCTTGCAGCGATCAAAGCGTTCTCAAGTTCTGCCGTCTTGCTGTTGGCAATGTCGGGCATACCCTTGCTTTCCCAAATCATACCGCAGCACAGCTTGTTCTTATTTTCAGGGAAAATCACTTCCCATCCAGCTCTATTCAAGAACGACACCACCTCGTCGATCAGACTCTCCTTGGGGCCCTTGTTGCCCTTGCCCATGGTCTGGTTGAGGCAACTTGGGAAATACACCACCTTCTTATCCGATTCCTGCTGATTAAACTTGTGTGCAGCATAGGGTTTCGGGAGCGATGGTGTCCAAAGTGGTCCACCCACAGCATGAATGGCCTTGCCAACTGCTTTCACACCGCCATCTCGAAGCACGGCATGTGCCAAATCGGCTGAGCGAAGAGCCAATTTGATGCCCGTGCGGATAGCGGGCAAATTGTCGGCACAGAAGCCACCCACCTTATGTGTGAAAGAATTTGGCGGGCAAGCAGCGTTGCGCAAATCATGGGTAAGCTCACCGGTGTTGATGTGCATCGGGCAGGATGTGCTGCACAAGCCATCGGCGGCGCAAGTTTCATTGCCCAAGTATTTATATTGCTTTTCCAGCCGCTTCATCCGGGCATCGTCTTCGCCAGTGGCACGCAATCGCGCAATTTCACGCTGCACCACTATACGCTGACGCGACGACATAGTGAATCCGCAGCTCAGGCAATTCACCTCGCAGAAGCCACACTCCATACATTTGTCAATATGCTCATTGGTGAGTGGCAGTGGTTTAAACGACTTCACAAAACAGTCTGGGTCGTCGTTGAAAATCACGCCGGGGTTGAGGATATTGTTGGGGTCGAAAAGGTGCTTCACCTCTTTCATCACGCTGAAAGCCTTTTTTCCCCATTCTTTTTCCACGAATGGCGCCATGTTTCGGCCAGTGCCGTGCTCAGCCTTCAGCGAGCCATCGTATTTGTCAACCACAAGTTTTGTGATTTCATTCATCAAGTCGCGATACTGTTTCACATCGGCAGCGGTCTTAAACGACTGCGCAATCACAAAGTGGTAATTGCCCTCAAGAGCGTGGCCATAGATACAGCTGTCGTCGTAACCATGGTCTTGGAGCATCTGGGCAAGGTCACAAGTGGCATCTGGCAAGTCCTCAATATGGAAGGCAATATCCTCGATGATGACTGTGGTGCCCAACGGGCGAGTGCCTGCCACCACAGGGAACACACCAGAACGTATTGCCCAGTATTTGGCATTTTCCTCAGGGTCGGAGGTGAACTTAGCCGGCACATACAATTCAAACTGGTCGATCACCTTCATCATCGCATCCACATTGGCAGCAAGCTGCTCCTTGGTGTCTGCGGAAGTGCGTACCAGAATGGCCGTCAAGTTTTCACCAGTCGTGTCATGCACAGAAGCCAGTGACTTTTTGTCGAGAATCTCTGCACACTCCACAGGACTTTTCTTCAGCGCCACCACACACTCGCAGGCTTTGCGCATATCCTTGAAATAGAGCATCGCGCTTGAGGAGTATGCATAGAGATGGCCAGTGGATAGGGTAAACTCACTGGCAAAGCCGAGTGTACCCTCGCTGCCCACCATCAAGTGGGTGATGATTTCGAACGGATCGGTATGCTCCACAAAGGGATAGATATTCAGCCCCGTAACGTTTTTGATGGCATACTTATATTTAATTCTTTTCACCAGTTCCTCATCGGCAAGCACGCCGTCGCGAATGCGCTCAATGCCCTTGATGAAATCGGGATGTGACTGGCGAAACGCCTCACGGCTTTCTTCACTGCCAGTATCGAGAACGGTGCCATCGGCAAGCACAATGCGCATCGACTTCATCACCTTGTCGCTGTTGGCGTGTGTGCCGCAGCTCATACCAGAAGCATTGTTCATCACAATTCCGCCTACCATGGCAGAGTTCTTCGACGCTGGGTCTGGAGAGAAAGTCTTTCCATAGGGCCGAAGTATCTCGTCCACCTTATGCCCCACAAGCCCAGGCTGCATGGTGATTTCCGATGCATCGGCATTCACCGAATAGCCTTCCCAGTTCTTGCCTGCCACTATGAGGATAGAGTCGGTAGTGGTCTGGCCAGAGAGGCTTGTTCCCGCCGCACGGAAAGTGACGGGAAGCCCCAGTTTGTTGGCCTCGGCAAGCAGTCGCGACACCTCCTCCTCGTTCTTACTGCGCACCACCACTTGAGGAATGTGGCGATAGAAACTGGCATCAGTTCCCCACGCCAGGCATCGCAAGTCGTCGGTGTAAATCCTGCTATCGGGGATAAACCACGAAATATTCCGAATAAATTTTTTATAAACTTCTTTCACGGGAGTATGTGGTTATTGATACAGGTAATATTTGCTTGATTTAGCCTTGAATGCCTCTGCGTCTTTATTGAAATAGGCTTCTATATCGGCCACTTTATAACGTTTGGAGAAAAGTTTACGGATTTGGTCGGTGCCCATCACCTTGTCAAACATGCCGTAGCCTCGCTTTGCGTTAGCGTCAAAAATCTTGGCTTCGGGGAACTGCTCGTGTAGCACCTGCAAGAAGTAGAACTGACATAGGGTGAGGTTAGCCTTATCAAGATCGGTGATATAAACCTGCACACCATGCATTTCCTTCATGGCGTCAGCTGTTTCGGGACCCACCTTAAAGAATGGCTTGAAATTGATTGGGCGGAAACGGAAACCCGGCAAATTAAGCGCATTCATTGCATCTGCAAGTTTATCCGCATCAAGGTATGGAGTGGCAAAGCACTGGAAAGGAAGAGTGTAGCCAATTCCCGTGTTGAAAGCATAGAGCTCACCTATCACACCACTCATGGCATAGAATGCCGCATGTTCAGGAGTTGGGATTTGAGGTGACGGTGCAACCCATGGCAGTCCAGTTTCGGCATAGGTCATGTTGCGCTTCCAGCCCTGCATAGGAATCACAGTGAGTTTGGCCTTCTTGGCGGTCACGCCCTCTTCATTAAGATACATGGCGAGTTCACCAGGAGTGAGGCCATACACATAGGGAATGGGGTATTTGCTCACCATCGAGAAGTAGCCATCCTCCACAAGATTGCCTTCCACCTTGTTGCCACTCACAGCATTGGGGCGGTCGAGCACCATAAATTCCTTGCCATTCTCGGCACAAGCCTCCATACACATGCCCATTGTGGCATAGAATGTGTAGCTACGGCAGCCAATATCCTGAATATCGTACACAAGCACATCAATGTCCTTCAGCATTTCGGGGGTCGGCTTGTGAGTTTTTCCATAAAGGGAATAGGTCTTCACACCTGTCTTAGTGTCAACGGCATCACCCACGGCATCGCCTGCGTGAGCGTTGCCGCGCACGCCATGCTCGGGGCCATACAGAGCCACCAACTTCACACCCGGAGCCTCATTAAGGATATCCACAGTGGACTTGAGGTTGCGATCCACACCACTTGGGTTAGTCACCAGCCCCACACGTTTTCCTTGAAGTTCTTTAAATCCGCCGTCGCGAAGCACTTCCACACCGGTTTTTACCTGCGCGGTGGCAATTATGGCCACAGCCATAGCCAACAGCGATAAAATATATTTTTTCATACCTATTTTGTTATCATTATTCAATTATTACACATCTATTTATTTTTCTTTTTTTCCGTAATTCGGATCAATACGCTTGTCGGCAAAGTAAGTGACAATGAGGGTGGCAAAGCAGCATACCATCACCATCCAGAAGAACCACACATAGCCAATAGCCTCTTGAATATAGCCAGCCACAAATCCTGGCAGCATCATGGAGAGCGCCATGAAGGCCGTGCACACAGCATAGTGCGATGTCTTAAATTCTCCTTCAGAGAAATACATCATATAAAGCATGTAGGCAGTGAAGCCAAATCCATAGCCAAACTGCTCAATGCAGAGCGCAATAGTGATAATCACCACATTTGATGGCTGCGCCATTGCCAGGTATACAAAAGTGAGGCAAGGCAGTGTCATAAAGCCTGCCATCACCCAAAGCGACTTCTTCAGTCCCACTCGTGACGAATAAATGCCACCAAGAATGCCACCAAGAAGCAATGCAACCACGCCAAACACGCCATAAACGGTACCCACCAATTCTGTGGAAAGCCCAAGTCCGCCTTCTGCTGTGGAATGTACAAGGAATGGCTGACACAGTTTGATCAGGAAGCCTTCCGGAAGACGGTATAGGAGCATGAAAGCGATAGCCAACAGGCAGCCTGGCTTCATGAAGAAGGTCTTAAATGAGTTGGCGAGTTCCTTTAGGTTGTTACTCATAGTGCTTCCACCTTCAGCCGACACACGTGGCTTGTCCTGGTCGCTGTGAGGCAAAGCGAAGGTGTGGTAAAGGGTAATCAAACCAAACACCACAGCTGCCACCCCGAGGGTGACTTGCCAAGAGGCAGGGATATTGCCTGGGGCAATACCAAAAATAGACAGCCCATTACTCTCTATTAAACCCGCAATGGCTACAAGCACACCTTGGCCAAAAACGGACGCCACACGATAAAACACGCTACGGATGCCAATAAAGGCTGCTTGACTGCTCGGACTGTGCGCCAGCATATAGAAGCCGTCGGCAGCGATGTCGTGAGTGGCAGAAGCAAACGCCGTGATAATGAAAATCACCAATGTGACAAGGAACATGCTGATGGGCGTGTCGCCTTGTGCTATGGTCTCCGCCTTAGGGTACGGCAAGGTGAGTGTGAGCAAAATCATAGCGGCAGTCATCAAAATCTGCATCACCACAATCCACCAGCGCTTGGTCTTTACCACATCCACAATTGGGCTCCATATTCCCTTCAAAAACCATGGGAAATAAAGCAAAGTGGTGAAGAACGACATATCGCCATTAGGAACACCCATTTTAGTAAACATCATCACCGAAATGTTGTTCACCACAAAGTAAGGAATGCCCTCGGCAAAGTAGAGGGTTGGCACCCACCACCAAGGGCTTCTCGTTGTCTTGATTTCACTTAATTCTGTCATAATATTTATGTTTTTTATATTTTCGTGTTAATTAGCTGTATTAATATTGAGCCTCAATGTCTGCACCAATAAAATAGTGCAGCAGTATTTCCTTATAGTCGTAGCCCTTTGCGCCCATCACAGCCGCACCAATCTGGCACAGGCCCACGCCATGCCCCCAGCCTGCGCCACGGAGCACAAACTTGGCGGGATAGCCATCAGTGTCGCTGTCGTGCTTCTCCACCACAAAAGCAGAGCTATAGAGCGCGCTTTCGCTCAGCGCATAGCGGATGGCCAGTTCCTTACCTATGGTCTTAGTCATCTTCTCGCCCACAATTTTCAACTTATATAGGCGGCCAGATGTGCCACGGGCCACAGGCTCAAGGTTTCTAATGCGGCCATAGTCGTCACCGGTGCGCTTTTTGATTAGAGCTGATATTTCGTCTTGAGTATATTCCACCTTCCAGCGGTAGAAGTCTTTCGTCTCCTGATCGTAGTCGTTGAGCACTTGTGAAAGAATTGCCGGGTCGGAGGTGTTGCAGAATGCGGCTGGAGCGGACAGAATCCACTCTGCGGCATTGTCTTCACGAGTAAGGTCGGGGAAATCCATAGGATTCTCGCTATCACGCCGCGCCACCAAATAGTCGTAGTGATGCGGCTGCCAGCAGTTTTCAAACTCTTCAAACACGCCACCACATGATTTGGAGAAACGCGCGTCACACAGGTTTCCGTCGTACATCAGCACCTGCCCCCAAGTAGCCTCAATAGCCTTTTTCACTGTTTCGGTGGAGGCCCTGGTTATGCCCTGGTAGCGTTGGCAGTGGTCGTCGGCGCACACATCAAAGTTGATGTGGTCATCGCGGTCCCACCACTTGATTTCCACTCCTGGCTCTTGAGCAGTTTCGCCAAGAGTCACATCTGGAGCGTTGTTCACTTTGTCTTTATAGATTTGCGCCAAAAGCCAGCTACGTGAAATCACGGCATGGGCCTTCAGCAGCTCAAGCGACGCCTTTGCGCTCATTTCGCTTGAAATCACACTCAAAAGATACTCCTCAACAGAAAGAACATTCACAGTAGTGACTCTGTCATTCTCTATAATGAGATGCAGTGATCCACGAAAACTCTGCACCTCTTTTCTGCGCCAGTGAAAACTCACGCCTATCGTCACATCCATCAGCGTGAAGGAGTCGGTCTCCGCATTCACAGGCTCGAAGAGAAGATCATCGTAGCTCTGCCCGTTCCACACCACTTTGCCATCGATGGCTTCCACATGTTGGTTTCCAGCCACCAGATTGCCATTTACGCAATATTCGTTATTGAGCGTGAAGTCAACGGATGGCTCATTCATAATGCCCACACGCACTTGAGGAACTTTATTCATTGTAAGGGTATTTTGAGTTAAATAATTTAATTAATCGCTCTGCGCCTTCACTGCTTATGCACAACTCTTGAAACATAATCTGGACATCGACCGCGGTAAGCGATTTAAAATCTTTTTCCACAGGCACGGCAAAAGCCTGTCCCATATCCACAGATGCGGGTGAAAGCACAAACTGTCCCTCACCCTCGCCATAGTTGCTCGGACGATGCTTCACTCGTGGAAATATGGCCAAATAATAGATGCCCTGCTCTATCCAGCAAAGCACATTCATCATAGGCTCCAATTCACCGCTGCGAACAGGCAGCAACGCTATGAAGCGCTCTGCCAGCAGCTCCACTTCCATGGCTTTGGCACAAGAAATCACGAATGGGTGGCCTGGCGATGTTGCACAAAAGGAGATTTTGCCACCGGCAAAAAGCTCTGTCTTCACCTTTCCCGACTGAAATTCTGTGCAGAATGGCAAAAAGCCCTTGTTGCCTGCCTGAAAGTGCATGTGGTCAGGTGCCGAGGCGCCGCATTTCGGACCATTATAGAACAGCACAAACTCCGGAAGGTCGTGTGCCAACCGTAGCATATCCCCAACTCTACCCAAAATCGACTGCGGCACATGGCGCAGATTGGCAATGGTAAGATGACGAGGAAAGATGGGATACGGATTTACCTGTATCTTGTATTTATTGTGCCACGAAATCATTTCCTGCTCCCGTGGCTGATTTTCGCTGCAAAGGAAGCATTTGCGAGCTTTCAGAGAAGCTGTGTCCACTTTGGCAGCCGAGGAACGAATGCGCTCAGGGTTGAACTGGAGCATCACGGTGGCATCGCCAAGCTGAAGCTCTCTGGTTTCCACTTGCGAAAGTGCGCCGTAGTTTTTCGCCACGGTTTCCCAGTTGTGCATCTGTCGCTCAATTAAGCAGTTTACCTCTGTGGTAAAGTTCATATAACAGTCAATAAAAAGATTGATTCTAATTATTTTTTAAAATAAGCTGTGGACCAGACCGGGCACATCTGCCCAGCCTGGTAGAGCTCACAGCATATCATTCGGTTATAATCGGTGTGTGAAACACTAAACCTGATTATTTTTTGTTCATAGCCACACGTGCTTGGAGTTCCCAAGTGCGGATGCGGTCCTTGTAAAGGTTGTTGTTATTCATCTTCACCACATCAAGCGAAGCATCGCTGTTGTCGTCCCAGCGGCGGCACATATACACAGGAGTGTAAACTCGGCCTATCTGGAAATGGCGTGAGATGTTCAAGCCAAGCGCATAATCTTCTCCATAGCTGGTGTTAGGAATCTTCACATCACGGAGTACTGGTGTGTAGAAAGCACGGGGAGCGCCAAGGCCATTGATGCGCAGAGCATTGTTACGCCCGTTTTCTGGTGTCCATTCTTTGTGGTCGATAATGCCTGGAGGAATAATGTTGCCATCGATGTCGGTCATCATATAGGTGCCCACCACCATTGCCACATTTTGCTCATAGAAGGCGTTCACCATAGTGGTGAGGGTGTTCTCGTCCTTGTACATGTCGTCGCTGTCGAGCTGTACAATGAATTTACCAGCCTTCTCGTGATGTGCGGCAAGATTCCAGTAGCCGCCGATACCCATATCATAGTAGTCGGCAATGATATGAATCAATCGAGGATCATCTGCAAACTCATCGATAGCCTCACGCGTGCCGTCGGTAGAGAAGTTGTCCACAACCATAAGGTTGAACTTGAAATCAGTCTTCTGGGTCAGCACGCTCTTGATAGCGTCGCGGATGGTGCGAATACGGTTGCGCACTGGAATCATCACAGTGGCCTCTACTTCAAATTCGCCACGGTTGAATTCAATGTGCTGGAAGTTAGGAGTGCCATCGGCCTTTACTGGTGCGAGGTAGCCACCGATTTCCTTGAGGTGCTCGGTGCAAGCCTTTTCCATTTCAATCTGGCGACCACGGTTCTTAGGATCCACATAGTCGAAAATCTTCTCGCCACTCTTACGGGTGTCGAGTTCCACATCGCTGTACAGATATTCGTTAATATGGGTGATCGAGCCAAATTGTGATAGTTTCAGACGAAGGTCGTAAAGTCCGGCAAATTCGTAGTCGGCCTTCATTGCTTCAGCGGCTTTCTTGAAGCAGCGGGCGCAAAAGAAGAGCACAGAACCGAAGTCGAAGTCATCGCGGAGGCTGCCGAACTGATAGTCAATCACTGGAGCCTTGTCGGCGCCTTTGTCGGTCACATTGTAGTGGTCGGCATAGAGCATTGCGCTGTGGCTGTCGGTGGCGATAGTCACAAAGCGCTCAATGGCGAAGGGAGCGAACTTGAGGGTGTTGTACTTGGTGTAAACCATCACGAAATCAGCGCCGTCGGCATTTGCCGCAATAGCCTTCATTGTGGCAGAGGCGGTGAGGTTGGTTACATTAATGAGTTCACAACCGTCAACAGAGCCTTTTGCGTCGGCATTGGCCAGAAGGTAGATTTTGTTAACGTTCTCGTTAGCTTTCAAGCCTTCGATAGTGGCTTTTGCCTGTTCTGCTTCTGCAAATGGAATGAAGCAATTAATTTTTGCCATAGTAAATGTAATTTAGTTTGATTGATAGTTATTACTATTTATTTTTATGCTTGTTTTTATTGATTCTTGCCTTTAATTCCCAGGTGCGAATGCGGTCTTTATACAGATTATTGGCATTCTCCTTGAATATATCGAGATTGGCGTCGGTGTTGTCATCCCAGCGGCGGGCGCAGGTCATCACGTCATACACGCGTCCCATGCGATAGTTGCGTGTAATGGTCAATCCCATGGCATAATCCTCACCATAGTTGGTGTTAGGAATATTTGTGGCGCGATAAATAGGCGTGTAAAAGGCGCGAGGGCCACCCACACCATTCACGTGGAAAAGGTTATTGCGCCCATTGTCGGGTGTCCACTCATGGTGGTCGATCACGCCTGGGGCTATTTCTTTCAAATTCACATCGGTCACCACATAAGTGCCGCACACCATTGCGGCATTGTCGATATAGAACTGAGCCACCATCTTTTCAAGGGTGTGCACTGTGGCGTAAGTGTCGTCGCTGTCAAGACCGATGGCAAATTTTCCGCAGCGAGGGTCATTGATTGCCAAATTCCAGCAGCCACCTATACCCAAGTCGTTGCGATCGGGTATGATGTGAATCAGGCGCTCGTCGGCAGAAAACTCGTCAATGGCCTCTGTGGTGCCGTCAGTGGAATGGTTGTCCACAATAATGAGGTTGAACTTGAATGGGGCCTCCTGGCTCAACACCGACTTGATGGCATCGCGAATCACCCTCACACGGTTAAGCACCGGTATCACCACCGTGCACTCCACATCAAACTTCTCCGCGTCAAAATCTATGTCCTCAAAGTCGTTTGGCTCCAAGTAGGCGCCCAGCGCTTTAAGATGATCGGTGCATGCCTGCTCCATTTCTTTTTGGCTTGCATTATTTTTCGGGTCGCAGTAGTCGTAAATTCTTTCACCACTTGCGCGCGTGTCCACCACTACATCGGTGTAGAGATACTCTGGAATATGCTCAATTTCATATTTTTGGGAAAGTTTCAACCGCAGGTCATAGTTGCCGGCAGCCTTGTAGTCGGCTGTCATCTGAGAAGACGCCTCTTTCAGCTTTGCTGTACTGTACAGAATCACTGAGCCAAAGTCAAAATCATCACGGAGCGAACCCAGCTGATAGTCGATGACGGGTGACTTCTGCAAGTCGCCATCCTTGAAATTATAATGGTCGGCATACACCATACCAGCGTCTAAGTCGCGGGCCACAGTCACCATGCGCTGAAGCGCCTTGTATCCAAACAATAGCATTTCTTGCTTGCTGTAAACGAGTGTGAACTCACTTTTTGCGTGTTGGGCTATCGCCTTCACCGTGGCAGTGGAAGAAAAATCATTCACCACCAGTGTGTCGCATCCTTCTATGGGCTGTGCTTCTCCGTTTGTAGTGAGCAAGCACACATTTGCCACTTCATTCTCCGCCTTCAGTGCTTCAGCGGTTCGGAGTGTCTGCTCTGAGCCAGTGTATGGCAAATAGCAGTCTATCACTTTTTTCATCTTTACAATCAATTAAAAAATAATAGTAGATTTACTTGTTGAAAAAGTTCAAAATATCGTTCATGAATGCATCACGCGCCTCATCATTTATGATGCTTTCAAATGGGAAACCAGCCACCACGGTGCGGTATGAGCCACGATCCACAGCCACAGCGGCGGGCTTAGTATTCTCCGTGTAACGCATAATGGTAGCGCCCGCATCATCGCTTGCCTTCACTGCATCGGGCGATTCCACGGCATAAGCCTTGTTGTTGAGCTTGCTGCAGAAAGTGAAATTGCGGTCAGAAGGAAGTTCAGCGAACTTCGATACCACGCCATTCACTTCGCCTGACTGTGATGCGCGCGACGCACGATGCTCAAAGCCTAAGATTTCCTTGGCAAATTTCATCTCCACTTCCGCAGGTTTCTCCTTTTCCCAGATATCACTTGCCACATAAGCACCGGTAATCATCACATTGCCACCGGCTCCCGTGAAGGAAGTGACTGCGTTCATAAATTGAGGCGTGTAGATTTTATAGCGGCTGGGGTATGCGCCGCGCCCGTTCATCGTTTCCTTTTGCTTACCGAGAATAATATCGACCACCTTGTAGTCAGCGGCACTCACATTACCCATTTCAAAAGCGGCCTCGCTCATCGACACAAAAGAGTAACCAGCCTTGAGAATGGAAGCGCCATGCACAGCAGTGTAATCAAACTTATTTCCAGCCACCACCTGCGTGCCGGTTTCGTAGTTGCTTCGGCAAGCGCCAAAGCCTGGGTCATCATCGTCGACCCATGGCAGACGGCGTTCAAACTCATACTGTGCGCCGATATAGTTGTTCTGTTGCATATATGGCACACCGTGATCCTTTTCGTCGTAGAAGCCAGCCATCTTGCCTGAATCAAACCAGTCAGGGCCGCTCACACGGGTAAAGTCGTTCACCACAGCCACCAAGCCTTTGCTGCCACTGGCCACGCCAAGCGACAGCACCTCACTTGGGAAACTGCGACCGCCCTCATTCATCGCTATAATCCTGTAGCTGTGGATAAGGTTGTCGGAAATCTGTACGTTAAATTTTGGTTCACTTACTACTGCTATCTCCTTGAAGCCACCATCAAGTCCCACACGCTCGCACACCACATACGCCTTGGCGTCGGCATTGGCGGTTAGGGTATCGGCCGTTGGCTCCCAAGAAAGTGTGAATGCGTTAGTTCCGTTGCCCTTAATTGCGAAGGAATGCACTGGCAGAGGCTGCACCACATAATCGCGATGGTCTCGCTTGGCAATGAACTTCAATATACCCTTATAAATGGCACGGCTCACATCAAAACGGAAGTTCGGATCCAAGCCATATTTCATGTCGGCAAAATTCTGGTGAGAGAGCAGCTCCATCAATACAGCGGGCACTTCAGGAACACGTGCCTCATAATAAGAAGCATCCCACATGCCACGGCGATGCCACTCTGGCTCATACTTAGCGCGAATCACGCCACAAACCTCAGTGGATATGGCATTTGCAAACTCTCGAGAAATGATACGAGGAGTGCCGTTTTTATAATTTGCAAAGGTGTTCTCGCCATCGCTGGTGGAGTAAATCAGCAAAGTGCCAATAGTCTCGTCGTCCATCGTGGTGCCCGCGTCAGTGTGAAGGCAGAACGACACATCGACAGGAACCTTCAAGCCGTCTTGCCCAGGAAGCACCTGCGAACCGCCAGCAAGGTGGTTCACCCACAGCCCGCGACTGCGGTAGTCATCATTATAATCGTTGGTGCCTTTCGAAGATGAATACACACTCTGCGGAAAACCAGCCCACTGCAAATAGTAGCGTGAGCCAAGGGTGAACCAAGGATGGTCGCCTGGGTGAACATAATCGTAAGCCACACCTTCTTTTCCCAAATGGCTTTCATAGCCAAACTGCTTGGCAATGGCCTTGTTTTCCTCCGTAGGAAGTGCCACGCGGCGCACCACGTTGGCTTTACCGCCACCCACCTTGATGGCGTCTGTCGTAATCACGCTTTTGCTGTCCTTTGAAAGGTTGGAAATGGTCACCACGTTTTTGTTTAAGCCTTTTTGCAGCTGGAAAGTGCCTAAATACACCCATACACCGCCTGCCATAGTCTGATCCACAGTGAAGACCCTCTCTCCACCGAGGCTATTGACAGTGTATTTCACATCTTTAGCACTGTTAGGCAAACTCTTATATGATATATACAATGCAAAATCGCCAGCTTCTGGCATATCCACATCATAACTCGCGAATGACTGGTTCTTTTTGTCCTTTGTGGCTTGAACCACTCGGTATGTGCCTTCTGCGAATGGGTTCTCATAGTCGCGGTAGTTCTCGCGGTCGAAAGCGAAACCAGCGCCTACGCCTTGTGCCCATGCCATTTTTCCGTTTGTTTCGCTATAGGTGTGCTGAGCGTATTTGCCGTCCTTATCTACGATTGAGGAGAAATTGTGAGTGTCGCGCTCGCGGGCATCCCACACATAGGCGCCGGCATTCTCAAGCATAGGGATGAGAAACGGGGTGACGTAGCTTTGCGTGTACATATCCTCCACTGTCTGAAACATACGTGCGCGCTGCCATTCCCAGCGGTTCAGGCGATCCTCAAAATACCATCCATGGCTCTGCCAAGTGGCCACAATATTGCCGTCGAGCCCTTTTTTATAGCGCTTATTGGGGTCTTGCTCAGTAATGAATGGAGCGTGTTTCCTTACATAATCCTTGTCGAAAGATGCAAAATACTTTTCCACATCATTTCCACTGATATACAACGCTACCTTAGCCTGCTTGTAGCTGTCGCCAAGCGCTGCCTTCACATCTTTTTTAAAGGAGGCTATCGACTCTCGCGTGAATGGAATGTCACGGAAATTCTCCGACACATTCACCACTAAGCTGTCGCCTCTCATCTCAAGGGAGTTTGCTTTCACTACACCTATGCCCATATGCGCAGGCACGTTTGAGGTGACTATTTGCTGCACTTTTTGAAGCTCCGCATCTGAAAACTGAGCCGAAGCCATGCCACACCCCATCACAAGAGTAGCAGTAGCAGCAACAACCGACTTAATCTGTTTTTTCATCTCTGAGTAAATTCAAGTATAAAGTATACAAGTATAATTAATTATTTTCACTCCGAATTGTGTATGCACACTTTTTCTATTCTACAAAAATAGATAAAACATTCCATTCCTAATATGTTTTGTACCGTCTTTTTATTCGCTTTTATATTTTTTAATAGTCAGATACAGTTTTTTAGGTTTCGAACGAATTATAAAGATTACCCACAGATTTATATGGATAGTTTAAATCTTGCCTTTTCGTTTCAGCCAGCAGTAAGCACCAACGCAAATTAAGCAAGAAATAAGCGACCCTGCGCATGTGCTGAGACCCATAGGATAAAGCGTGTCGGGATATAGTCTTGACGACAGCCACGCCAGTGGCACACGGGCACAGACTATGGATATGCTATTATGAAGAAACGAAATCATGGCGTAGCCGCAAGCAGTGAAAAATCCGCTGAAGCAGAAATGAATTCCGGCAAAGATGCAGTCCCACACATATCCACGCAAATAATCGCATCCTTGCTCCAGCACTTGTGGATCGGTGGTAAACAGCTTGACTGCCATTTCTGGCATTATTTGAAGTGCTATGGCCACCACAAGACCATAGACTGTGGTGATGAGCATCGCTGAGTGCATGGTCTGCTTGGCGCGAGGCATCTGGGCGGCGCCGATATTCTGTGCGGAGATAGCCGACACCGTTGAAAGCATAGCCGACGGAACGATAAACACCAGTCCGATAAACTTCTCCACAATGCCAACGGCTGCGGCATCAACAAGCCCCCGCCCATTGGCTATGACTGTAATCGCAAGGAATGAAACCTGTATAAAGCCATCCTGCAGTGCAATGGGCAACCCTATCTTCAAAATACGCTTTATCACCTCACGTTGTGGCCACAAGTCACTGCGTCGAATGTCTAACACACCCTTGCGGTGACGAATGGAATGGAACGCAAACAGCACACTTACAGCCTGCGACAGCGTCGTGCCTAAAGCAGCGCCCATAGCGCCAAGGCCAAAAGCCCCGATAAACACATAGTCAAGCACAATATTGACCACACAAGCAACTGCCACAAAATACATCGGGCTCTTAGAGTCGCCAAATCCTCGAAAGATAGAGGCTATGATGTTATAGGCTATAATGAAGGGAATGCCGATGAAGCATACGGTAAGATAACGCTCCATACCGCTTATAGCCTCGGCTGGCGTATCCATCACTTCCACTATCCACCCTCGCAAGCATAGTAGCAACACCATAAGCACAATGGCAACGACAGCAAACATTGTCACCGTGTTGCCAACAACGGCACGGGCACGGGCTGAATCTTTTGCACCAATGGCACGAGCCGTCAGAACTGTCGTACCCATTGCAAGGCCTATTAGCACAACAGTCACCATGTACATCACCTGAGCCCCGTTCGACACTGCCGTAGTGCTGTCAACATCGCAGTACCGACCTATCACAAATAAATCAGCGAGTCCATAGAGAATCTGTAAGAAGTAAGCAAGCATATAGGGCAACGAGAATGTCATGATGCTGCCAAGTACGCTGCCTTGCGTCAAATCTTTTCCGTTCATTGTATTTCTATGCCATTAATCAAGTGTATTCAAGCAAATAAGGCTGGACAAGACTAAAGGAGTTACCCTATCATCTTATCCAGCCTTATTTTTATAAAGACCCTCCGATGAGGTTTTCGGATGCAAAGTTACATAAATTCCAAAAAAATCCACTTATCAAGGCGCCTTATTGTTCTATACAAGGGACAACATAATCGCCAACACTATTTTTCAGTGGAGAAGAAGTCGAGAATCTGGATCATCAGCTTATTTCTAATTTCTTTACTGGTGATGGTCTCAAACGGGAAGCCCATCACCACGGTGTGATAGCCATCGCGATTGCTGAGCACTGCCGCATTGCGATTGTTTTCGGTGTAACGCATGAAAGGGAAACCCTTTTTATCAGATGCAAATATAGAATTCGGCGACTCCACGCAATAAATGCGATCATTCAGCACATTGTTGTACCGAATACTCATGTCAGCAGATATTTGCTTTACCGCAGTAGGCATGGTGTATACTTCGCCGGTGCACGATGCCTGGCTTCCGCCCCATGCATAACCTAACACTTCTTTGGCAAATTGCACCTCCTCTGGGTTGGGCGTAGTGCGGTCAAAGACGTCGCTGGCCACATAAGCGCCTGTAAGCAAAACATTAACTCCACGCTTTGTGGCATTTTCCACAGCGCGAATGAATGGCACGGTAAATAATTTGTACTTGTTAGGATAGGCACCATAGCCCTCCTTTGTCTCTTTTTGCTTCCCGGCGATAATATCAATAGCGGAATAGTCTGAGAGGCTCGAAGTTCCGGCTTCCACTGCACTCACGCTTGTCGACACAAAGGAATAACCCGCCGCCATCACCGACTCGCCATGTAGCGCTGGAAAATCGAAAGTGTTGCCAGCAATTACAGAACCCTGGTAATTGCTATGAGAGCTACCAAATCCGCCACGAGCATCGCTCCAACCTGCACTGCGGCGCTTTTCATACTGGCTGCCAATATAATTGATACCTTGAATGTATGGAACGCCGTGATCGGTTTCATCGGTGAAGGTGGCAAAATCGCCTTCGTCCACCCAGTCGGGGGCACTCACACGGGTAAAGGCATTCACTATCATCACCACGCCCTTCGACTGGGGAGCCACACCAAGTGATAGCACCTCGCTGGGAAAACTCCGCCCACCTTCGTTCATGGCTTGGACACGATAAGAGTGAATTTCGCCATCAGTCACTTTCACGGTAAATTGGGGTGAGCTCACCACTGCCAGCTCCTTAAATGCCCCTCCATGAGCGCCCACACGCTCCTCCACCACATATCTCGTGGGAACAGCCGTAGATTCAAGGCTGTCAAGGGTTGGCTTCCAGGAGAGAAGGAAAGCATCGCCGTTAGGCGTTATGGCAAAGCTGTTCACAGGCAAGGGCTGCACCACCACTTCCCGATGGTCACGTTTGCCTATAAATTTAAGAATGCCTTTATATATGGCGCGGCTGGAAGAAAAAAGGAAATCAGGGTCAAGGCCGAGACGCATGTCTGCAAAATTCTGGTGCGAGAGGTATTCGAGCAGCATTCCCGGAATTTGAGGCACGCGTATCTCATAAAGGTTTTCCTGTGTCAGGCCCCTATTGGTCCAGTGTGGGTCAAACTTGGAGCGGGCATCATCCACCAGTTGCCGGCCTACCATATCGGCAAGATAGCGTGAGGCTATGCGTGGTGTGCCATCGGCATAATTTCCAAATCCATTAGAGCGATAGATACTCAAAGTGCCAATAGTGGAATTGTCTTGGGTAACACCGGCGTCGGTATGGAAAGCAAACGACAGGTCGAGCGGAACACGCAAACCGAGTGTTTGGTCAGGAATAGCCTGCGAGCCACCCGCCAAATAATTCACCCATTCACTACGGCTACGAAAATCGTCGGCATAATCAGTCAATCCGTGCGACACCGAATACACGCTGTCAGGAAATCCGCTCCACTGCAAAAAAGAGCGGGCGCCCTCCACAAACCGCGGTGCGCCGCTGGTGATGTACTTATATTCCACGCCTGGCTGCTGTAGACCTGTGCTCCAGTTGTAACCTCCTGCACGCTGCACATTCTCCTCTGTCGCAGGCAAGGCACAGCGAGCAATGTTGCCCATACCGCCGCCCACTTTTATTGCATCGGTAGTGACCACGCCATTTTTACACTTACTCACGTTCGTGACAGTGAGCACACGCTTGTTCTCGCCTTTCTTAAGCGGGAAAGTGCCAAGATACACCCACACGCCACCTGCCATTCGCTGATTCACAGTGAATGTGTGCTCAATGCCACAGGCATTTACGATATACTGGGCATCATTCACACTGTTAGGCAGCGTTTTGTAGGATATATACAGGGCATAGTCGCCAGATTCAGGCATAGTCACATCATAAGTGGCGGCGGAAATATCACTTTTCTTCACTGTAGTCGCCATTCGGGCCGTGCCATCGGTAAACGGATTTTCAAAATCCTTATATACTGCCTGCTTGTGTGCAAACCCCACTCCAGCACCAGTCCATGCGTTTTTACCGTTTTTTTCTGTGTAGCCGTTTTGCGCGAGATGTCCATCATTATCCACAATCACTTCCACGCTATGCACATCACGCTCCCGTGGATTAAACACATAGGCTCCCGCATTTTCAAGCATCGGCATCACAAATGGCAACACATAGCTCATGGGATAGAGGTCTTCAATAGTCTGGAACAATCTGGGCCGCTGCCATTCCCAGCAGTTGATTTTTGGCTCATAATACAAGCCGTGGCTATGCCACATGGCTATCAAGTTGCCGTCAAGCCCTTTGGCGTAACGCCTCGACTGCCCTACTTCACGAATGAATGGCTCATGCTTACGGGCATACTTTTTGGGGAAATCATAGAAAAAACGCTCTACATTGGCGCCATCTACGCTGATTTGAACTTGCGAAGCACTCGTCTCTGTTGATAATGCAGTCTTGATAGTTTCCTTCAGTGTAGTTATCTTTTCGGGTGAGAGATAATTGTATGAAAAATTTTCATTGAAGTCGGCCTTTATTGTGTCGCCAGACACGGTAAGAGAGTTCAACTTCATTTTACCTATGCGCATATCATGCTCCATCGTGGAACTCACTATTGCAAGCACACGCTCATTGGCAGACTCACTTAAATTCTGGGCACACAAAGCGGCACTGCCCATCATTAGGGCAAGTGCTAATGCCATTTTTCTCATTGTCATAGTAATGGTTGAAGTTAATGTTAAGAGTAGAGTGTGGTATATATATACTTTAGTCGTCGGCATGGTAAGCCAAAAGACCTGGCATTGAGGCGCGCACAATTTTCTTGATGTTTGCGCCATAGCGTCCAGCCACCGACAGAAGCACATCGCTATACTTGCAAGCCACGGAGCCTACAAAGCACAACGGATAATTCTTATAGTCGTATTGAAGAATCGTTCTGTCGAAAAAGCGCTTAAACTCGTTATACACCAAATTATATACGTATTCATTGTCAAGGTGCTCCGACAGAAAGAAACTGTAATTACGCAAATTCCGGTTGGCGTGCGGATTGTTGTACACCTCATCCATCACCACGTCGGGCGTAACGCCAAACTCTTCCACGAATCGTGACTGGATTTGGGCTGGCACGAGGTTTTTCAGAAGGTCGCCAATGAAAAGCCTGCCCATGGCAGCGCCACTGCCTTCGTCGCCGAGAATATAACCACCCGAGCGCACACGCTGCACAATCTGCTTGCCATCGTAGAGGCAGGAGTTTGAGCCTGTGCCCAAAATGCAGGCAAGCCCTGGCTCATGCACCAGCAGCCCGCGAGTGGCGCCCACAAGGTCGGAGTCCACGCTCACAGGAGTCTTGAACTGAGCCACAAGCGACGACTCCACTATCTTATTTTTCTCGGGACTTGAGCACCCGGCTCCGTAATAGAACACATGGCTCCAACGGCGCTTGAAAAACTCCGATGGTAGCCCAAGGCGTATGATGTGACTGATTTCACGACGGGTTTGGAAGAAGGGGTTCAAGCCTTCTGTATAGGCGTGAACTATAATTTTATCTCCTTGCACCAAAGCCCATTCAGTGCGAGTTGAACTACTTTCTGCAATTACTTTAATAGTTTCGTTTGCCATAACACATTAAGATTTCCATCATAAAATCAGATTCTAAAAAAGTGATTAGCATCACAAAATTAACATTCAAACCAGAAACCGAAAAAAAATTTCACACAATTTTAATATTCTAAAACACAAATTAACCAACCGGACAATCAAAAAAGAGTGCGCAAAGCAGACATATGCCACTTAGCGCACTCTTATTTCTATGCTATTCAACTACTTAAAAAAGCGTAATAGTTAAATAAGCTCTAATTCAATTAGTGCTTCACCACCACCTTGTGAGAGGACACCTGGCCCGACACATACACCTTGCACACATATATGCCTGCGGCCACATCAGCCACATTGATGAAGTTGGAAGCGTTTTCAGCCACAAGCTGTCCCTTGATGTTGTAAAGCTCCACCTTCTGTATCAAGGCATCGGCTGTGGCCACAAGATAGTCGGAAACTGGATTTGGTCCCACTTTCACATGGCTAAGCTGCTGCAAGTCGTTAATGCCACTTGTTGTGGCTTTGATCACATTGTCGAATTTCACAACGCCAGTCTTGCCGAATGGAGCTTCAGTATCGGGGCTCTTACGGAGGTCATAGCCCACAAACTGATAATTTTTTCCAGCTTCAAGAGACGAGAGTTTTTTGGTGACATATTTCCAACCATGGAATGTGATGGTACCAAGAGGTTCTTTCACCTCTGCCCCACTTTCATCACGGAACACTGCATCCAAATAATTGTACGACATATCACCCCATACGTGCGCGCCAAGTTCATCACCCTCACCAAATTTCACCGCGTCAGGTTTAGCCACACGCAGTATCACAATGCCAGAGGGGTCGTAGTTAGCAAACGAATACGACACTTGAAGTGCCTTATTGCCAAAGAGTTTGTCGGTTACGGCTGAAAGTTTTGCGCTCGATGGGTTTGCGCAATCAAGCTCTAACAGCTCATAGTCGGCTGCCGACTCAAAGTCAGCAACCACAGAGCCGTCTTTGGCAGCGCCGGCATCCACTGCTGTGAACTTATACTCCTTGCCTTCCTCAAGCTGGAGTCCGATGGTATCGGCAAGGGTCTTGTCCACCACGAAGCGGTATTCTTCTCCAGGAACAAGGGCCTTCAGCAAAGGAAGTTTGCAATAGCCATATACATCACCAGTCTTATTATTCTTAATGGATCGCTTACTGAATTCAAGTTCATTACCATCCTTGTCATACACATGGAAGAAAGTGGATAGATTATAGCCGTTGAGCAAGTGTGCAGCGCGGAATTCCATTACAGCACCTGCCTTGAAGTTCACCTGGTCACCGTCAGCGGGAAACACAGCCAATGGATAGATGTGGTTGCGGTCAGCGGTCTTGAACTTGAAAGTGAAGTCGGCGGGCATTTCCACGCCACCACCATGCTTAGCGCTCTTTTTCAGGGTCACGGTGTATTCTGTGTTCACCTCATAAGCATCTTTAGGGGTAAACACCATGCGATAGTTGGTGTCTTCCCACTTGATAGTGCCCTCCACATTTGGAGTGATGGTGAACGCTGCGGCTGTGGCATCAATGTCCATATCCCAATTAAACTGAAGAACGATTGGCTCGTTGCATCGTACAGGAGCATCGCTCTCTTTCCACACTGGTGAATAAGTGACCACTGCAGGTGGGGTTTCGCGAATGCGCTTCATGTCCACATTCATATAAGTAACGTCGTCAGCCTTCACCTCTATGGCCTGAGATGTGGTTTCATAGTGTGGATTGGAAATTTCCACGGTGTAATTGCCGGGGTTCACATACTTAAACACAAATATGCCATTATAGTTGGTATCGGTGGTGTAGGTTTGCGCCACATTGCCTTCGCTGTCGATCAGTTTCACGAGCGCCTCGTTCACGGGCTGACGCTTGTCGGCGCCATACATCACGAGAATGCCTTCTCGAGGAAGACGGTCGTCACGCACATTGCCCATCACCACGCCAGTGGCAAGTGTGCCAGTGCGTCCGAAGAAGCTGTCAGCGCCACGGGAAAAGTTGAAACCTTCCACCCAGCAATAGTCTTTGTTGAGCAGACGATAGGTTTCGGGATAGTAGTCGTGAAACGAGCCCTCGTCGAGCATAGCCGAAGTTTTATTGCCGCGAAGCACGCCATATCCCTGAGTGCCCCACGATGGCTGGAAGTTCCAGTCGCCCCACACCTGATAAGAGGGGCTGCTCCACACGGTGCACTGGTTTCCGATAATAAACGGAGCCAATTTTTCTGTCAATTCTTTGCATTTTGGGTTCTCAGGAGCATCGGTATAGCCGCGGAAGAAGCCCATTGGGAAATTCACACGTGCGCCCTCGCCCTGTCCGGTGGCATTACTGTGTATGGAATAGAACACATCTGCTCCACTATTGTTACACAATCTTACGATAGTTGACAGCCCTAAGTCATCATCCTGAGTATTGGTCTCACGCGAAATGGTCACTTTATAGCCTTTTTTCCACAGAATTTCACGCAATGCGAAACCCTTATACAGGTTGGAGTTCGACTCCCAGTAGCCCATGGTGTCGCCCTGCACATAGGGATAAACCACAACGTTACGGTCGTCGCTGGTATGGCCACCATGGCCAGGATTAACATAAATATGTGGCTGGTCAGTACTTGCATTTGCAAAATTCAGACCCAACGCTGCAACAAACAGCAGCATTACTGAAATTAAAGTTGTTTTTTTCATCGTTGCTCGCTGTTGGTTTTTATTCATTAATATTTATGGTCATTTGATAAAGCATACCATCGATAGTGGTATATACAATCTTGCCTGCCGCAGTTGTAGGCTGCATGGACATAGACGTTTCTGAAGTCAAGTTGGTCTTAAAACTTCCGTCTGCCTTGATAAGCATAATCTGCGAAGAGGTAAACTGATGACCATCGTCCTTGGCATTCTGCGCCACGATGTAGTCGTTGTTATACCAGCATGGCATTTCATACTTACCGAGCATCGAGAGCACTTTGCCGTTTAGGTCGGTAACCACAATGCCCTTGCCAGCGGCGAAGAAAGCCACCTTCTTGCCATCAGGCGAGAGCGATGCCCACAGATAACCAGCGTAAGATGGCACAGGCGTGTATTCTTTTGTAACGCCTCCTTTGGTGATGTAGAGCACAGAGCCCTGCACACACACTGCTGTGCCCATGCCTTTTGCCGGTGCATAAGACTTCTTTGCACCTTTAAACCCATTATCGCGCGTGCCAAGCTCCGGACGCACATAGCCGTGCTGAGCCTCAAGCACCACCTCGCTTTTGTTCACAGCGGCATCATAACGCATGCCCGTGCGGTAAATGAGGTTGCCATCGCCCACTTTTTGAGTAACATAGTACACGTCGCCGTTGGCACTGAATGAAGCGTCGATCCCTGCCCCCACCTCATCGCTAATGCGGCTCACCACATTGTCGGCGAAATCATACTTTTTCAAGCCATAGGATTCTCCACTTGCGAAAAGGAGCTGAGTGCCAGCGCTGTTTAGCACAGGATAGTAGGCTGGCCCTTCCACGCCTTTTAGCAGCCGCGTGTTAGAGGTCACGGTCACGTGCTGCGCACTTGCCGCTAAAGCCAGACCGCCCACTAAAGTAAGTAGAATTTTTCTCATCATTGTATAAAAGTTAATTAGTAGTAATTATTAGTTCGCAATAATTGCAAAGATAATCAAAATTTCTCATGAATAAGGCAATTGTAGCCACCTAAGAGCGATAATTCACACATTGGCACGGAAAAAATGGCTACTTTAGTATGCATTATGAACGTGTGGAATTTGTTAGGCGCGGTTAAGAAGTATGACGAGCAAAACGATATTGGCCAGTATCGACACAAGGGTGATCAAGGGCCATATCACACAGAATATATACACATTGATTCGCTCATAGCTAAAGCCGTATCGATTACCATAATAAAGCAACCACTGCACACAAAGATTAAACACGCTTTTAGGCATTGGCTTTGTATAATACTTGCGCCAACAGGTATCAAACACTTTACCTGAGAGCATAGCAAAGGGCAAGATAAAAAACAACTTCACCCCTTGCCATACGACGTACAATAAGTTCACCATCAAATTTCAGTTTTTATAAGTTTTTATGATATTTATAGGTAAGGCTACTGACCCACTTCGCCATTGGCAGTGGATGGCTCTACCGATTCATTTGCATCGCTGTGGACCACGGTGATTTCATCATCAACGTCTGCCGAAGAGTCCTGACGGGTAGCGATAGTCACATTGTAGTAGGTGGTGCTGTCGGGCTTCACTTCCAGTTCATAGTCTTCCACGCCATCTATAGCCACCAAATAGCGACCAGGACGCACATGGGTGAAGCAATAGAAGCCATTATTGAAGTTGTCGATTTGATAGGTCTGGATTGGATTGCCTTCCAAGTCACACAGCTCCACAGGCACGCCATTTTGAGGCTGCCGCGCATCCTTGCCAAAAGCCGCCATTTTCTTGCCTTTTCGGGGATAATCGTAGCGCACCACTCCTGCCACCATTCCGTAAGGCTGCTTGGGTCGATTGAAGAACTGGTCAAGAGAGCGGCAATTAATCATAGCGAGCAATCCGCAGTAATCCTTGTTGAGCAAGCGCTCACGCTCAATCTGATAGTCGTGGAAACAGTTCTCCGACAAGATGCCTGGCAATTTGTTCCATCTGAACACACCCAGCCCCGAACGGCTGTTATAGAACGACCAGTCGCCATGAGTGATGCCAGAACGCGTCCACGAGGTGGCCTCGCAGTCGGAAAGGTTTGAAGCTACAATCCTGGCAAGCTCCTTGCTACCTTCTGCCGTCTCAGAGCCATCGTAGCCTCGGTAAATGGCAAACGGAAAATTAACCCGGCGCGATGATCCAGTGGAATTACTATGTACAGCAAAAAACACATCCGCGCCGCTGTTGAGCGCCAACTGATGAATTTCAAAAAGATTAAGGTCGTCGGCAGTGGTATTGTTCACACGCGACACATACACTTCGTAACCTCGCTCACGAAGTATGTCCTTCATCGCCATTGCACATTTCAAGTTGCTGTCCGACTCGTAATACTCCACCCTGTCTTGCATTCCTTCATTATAGAAGGGGCATGGGCGGTCGTCACTGTCGTGTCCGCCATGGCCTGGGTTGAGAAACACTCGAGGACTGACCGTCTGCGCAGCCGACGCTGTGCTTCCTCCAGATTGGGCAGTACGTTTTTTTGATTTGCGAGGCACTGCAGGACCCACAATTGTTTTTTTTGCTTTAGGCATTGGCACTTCATCGTTACTTGCAGCGCTGCTACGCTGTGCATCGGTTGGCAACGACACAGCAAGACATGCAATGAGTGCTATTGTATACTTCTGTAATTTCATTATTCATTGTCGATAGCTTCCACTTGCTATCATAGATTAGTTTATTCGTTGTTTCGAGAAGAATCCTGAGCAGCTTCCGCCTGTTTTTCTGCTTCAATTCGGGCAGTTTCCTCAGCTTTCTCCTTGGCAATCCGCTCAGCTTCCTCTCGCTCTTGCTCCAAACGGGCGTTTCGCTCGTCGGGCGTTTCAAGCGTAAGCAGCTTCACATTACCGTTTTTGGTGGTGTAAATCACATTATGCCCACTAACGGCAGGCATGACACACCCGCCACTGGCAAGCGACTGCACTCCACCTGTGCCATCTGCACGGAATATGATAATGTTGTAGCTCCATTTGCCGCGGCCTTGCGCCACTATCAGGTCGTTGTCATACCATTTAGGCATTAGGCATCCGTCAAGTTTGTTGATTATTCTACCATCTTTGGCGTCACAAATATAAAGCCCCATGGCTGGCACATGGAAAAGCACCTTCTTGCCATCGGGCGAAACGTCTGACCATAGATAGCCTGTTTGCACGTTCACTGGCGAGTAGGTGCGCTTTTCTCCTCCTTTGTATATATACAGGTTCGGACCGAGCGTCCAAGAAAACACACCGGCTTCCTCTGTGTTCCATTCCTTATGCTCTCCCACCATTGCTGTTCCACTTGTGCCATTAATGGCATGCACAGCGCCATGTTGAGGGGAAAGAACCTCGCGATCGGTGCCTGTGGCTGGGTCATACTCTCTACCTGAACGGAAAATAAGATGATCCTTATTGATTTTCATCGACACATAGTACACCTTGCCATTTTTTCCAAAAATGGCTTCGAAGCCAGGCACACCCTCATTCGCCACAATGTCGCGCTTCTGGGTGTCTAAGTCATAAATGTAAAGTATTTTCGCGTCGGTAGGTGAAGATATCACTTTTTTCCCGTCAGGGCTTATCTGTGGAAAATAGCCTTCGCATCGCAAGTTTTGCTTATTCCTCACATACACATGGTTTGCCCCCACAACAGTGGCACAAAAAGCAAATGCGACAAAAGCGGCAAACAGTATTTTTTTCATCGTTTCTTTCCTTTATTGACAAAACCAGAAGCAGGAAGGAGTCGCAAAACTAAAATGCTACACCACATACACAAAAAGAATCAGTGAGAAGCTATCTCACTAATTCACAGAGAATGAAGAAAAGCTACTTCGCATGTTTTCTACTCCTGCTTCCACATCGTTACTTTTACAAAGTTACAAAATAATGACCACATTGCCAAAAGCCAGAGTAGAGCTACATCATTCATAGCACGGCATTTAGCCTCGGAAATCTTGGCGAGAGCACGACATAGGCGATTTCAGAAGTAAAGTACAAAATTAGTTTAAAAAATCTTGTCCAATAATAAACAGGAAGCGAGTGTCTTAGTATTCAACCACACGAAGTGCTTGAAGGTGGCGATGATTGGCATAAATAACGGATACAAAAAGAAGGAGAAACTTTCTAAAATTTCTCCTTCTTTCAGTTTTAAGATAATTGTTGTAGTAAGGTTGAGTGGATACGTCAACGTATTAGTTGGAAAAGTGCTTCAGAAGCGGATGCGCTGCTCACAAGCGAAGTGTAGACGCAGCTCACGATGCCCAAGAGCACAATGCCCATCACACAGATAATCATACCTGCTTTCTCTGTCCAGTCCGACTGTATGGCAGGAATGGCGCACTCATCCTGACGGATAAACATAGCCTTGACCACAAGCAGATAGTAATACAGAGAAATGATGGTATTAATTAAAGCAATCAATACGAGTATGTAGATGGCTATATCTGCTCCATTAAGCGCTCCGGCAAACACAAAGAACTTGCTGAAGAAGCCAGCGAATGGAGGAATACCAGCCAAGGAGAACATTGCCACCATCATGGTGAATGAAAGCCAAGGATTGGTTTTAAACAAGCCATTATAGTCATCAGTAGTCACCTTACCGGTCTTGCGCTCAATCACTGCTATCACAGCGAAAGCGGCAAGATTGGAGAAAATGTAAACCACCACGTAGTACATCATCGAAGCCATACCAAGAGTGTTGGCGGCTATCACGCCCAGCATAATATAGCCAGCCTGAGAGATTGAGGAGAACGCCAAGAATCGCTTGAGATTATGCTGACGAACGGCAAAGAGGTTGCCAATGGTGATAGTGAGCACAATCACGGCATAAAGCATCCATTTCCACACATCGGCATACACAGCGCCAAACGCCTGTGTAAGGATAATAAGGAAAGCAAATGCCGCAGCGCCTTTTGAGATCACCGACAAGTAGCTGGTGACTGCTGTTGGGGCTCCTTGATACACATCAGCGGTCCAGTTGTGGAATGGCACAAGCGAAAGTTTGTAGCCCACGCCTGCTATCACAAAGGCCACTGCCAAAACCAGAAGTGCCGACGACTGCTGAGACACGAGCGCTTGACCTATGGTGGCAAAGTTTAGTGATCCGCTTAAGCCGTACACAAACGACACGCCAAGAAGCAATATCGCCGAAGAGAAAATAGCGGTGAAAATGTATTTGGCTGCGGCTTCACGCGATTCATAATGATTCTTCTCAAATGCGGCAAGGGCTGCAAGTGGAAGAGAAGCCGTTTCGAGGCCAATGTAGAACAAGAGGAAATTGCGTGCCGACACCATCAGGAACATACCAAAGAGGGTGAGCAAAAGCAACTCATAAAATTCGCCTCGACGGACACTCATGAAGTCGCTATTGGTCCATTTCACTGCTTGAAGCACCACAAGGAATGTGCCGATATTGAGAATGCCTTTCATTGCCCATGTGGCCTGGCTTTGCTCGTAGAGTCCGGCAAATGCCACACCGGTGCAGCAAGGGATGAAACTAAGCGCGGTGTAGATGGCAAACACCACCGCAGTGAACAGGGGGAGCTGCTTCTGGCACTTAGCTGGCATAAAAGTGTCATAGAGAAATACTAACAAGAAGGTAGCCAACAGACCAATTTCTTGAGGCATCATTAAAAATTGAGAATAATCCATTTTTATATCTTATCGATTTTTAAATTCAACACTTTTATTTTTACAGTACCACATCTTTAATAGCATCAACTACCGGAAGGAAGCTATCACGAATAATGTCGCCGAAGAAGTTAGGGAAGCAGCCAATTGCAGCCACGGAGCAGATAAGCACTGAGGTGCTGAAACGCTCATACCACACCGCATCGGTGAGCTCGCGGTGATGCTCGTTTTGAACCTCTCCAAAGAGTAGCTTACCCACTACTCGCAAAATATACACGGCGGTTATCACAATAGAGGCGCAAGCAGCAATAGTGAACACGCGCTGCAACAGACCTGACTCCTGGAATGAGCCGAAGAAGATGGTCATCTCGGCGGCGAAGCCACTCAAACCTGGCAAGCCAAGTGAGGCCAAACCAGCTATCACATATCCCACGCCAAGATATGGCATGATATGCATCATACCGCCCATATCGCGGATGTCGCGTGTGTGGGTGCGGCCATAAATCTGGCCAATAAGGGCGAAGAACAGTGCAGTCATCAAGCCGTGAGAGAGCATCTGAAGCACAGCGCCCGTCATTGCTGTTTGATTATACATCAAAATGGCGAAAAGCACCATACCACAGTGGCTTACTGATGAATAAGCGTTGATATACTTAAGGTCTGTCTGAACACATGCGCTGAACGCTCCGTACACTATACTGATACCAGTGAGTGTAAGGAATATCCAGCCCAGTTCGGTGGCAGCATAAGGCATCAGATAAATGGCGATACGGAAGCATCCATATCCACCAAGCTTCATCAGCACACCGGCGTGAAGCATCGATACCGCCGTAGGGGCAGATGCGTGACCATCGGGCGACCATGTGTGGAATGGGAACATAGCGCCAAGCACACCAAAACCTACAAATGCCATCGGGAACAGATAAAGCTGCCACTGATGAGGAATGGCGTTGTTCTTTGCCACTTCCAGCAAGTTCATAGTGAGGTTGCCGTCTGTAGAGGAGTGATAATAAATGCCAAGGATGCTGAGCATCAGGAACGCAGAGCCTCCCATCAGCATCAATGTAAGTTTCATTGCAGAGTAGTTCTTGTTGCCCGACCCCCAAACGCCAATAAGTAGATACATAGGGATAAGGGCCACCTCATAGAACATAAACATGGTGAAGAGGTCAACTGAGATGAAGAAGCCAAACACACCAATGGAGAGGAGGAAGAACCACAAGAAGAACTGACGTGGCAGTGGATTGATTTCCCATGAGGCAAACACACCGGCAAACACGATGAATGATGAAAGCAGAATCATCACCACCGACACGCCGTCCACGCCAAGCGCCAAATTAATATTCAGAGGAGCATACCAGCACCAACTGTCGGTAAGGAGCATTGGGGCATTGTTGCCTGCCCCACGCTCTTGAAGGAAATATACAACGAGGTAAATGGCCAACGCCACAAGCACTGTGGCTCCTGTGGCTGCAACAGTTCTAATCGCCTTGATGCCCTTGTTCTGGCATAGAGCGAGCCCCAAAAGAGTGAGAATGGGGACTATTACGAAATAAATTAATATATTGTCGAAAATCATAATCAATTTAATTTAAAGAACCATTGTTTAGATGAGCACACACAACATCGTTACTACCGCAAGGAGCAATGCACCCATTAGGTAAACATATACATAGCTTTGGACATTACCCGACTGCAAACGACGAATAGCGAAACTGCAGCTGTTGGTAAGGTCGGCGAGCAAATTGAAGAATCCGTCTATGCAATGGCGATCAAACCAAGCGATTGGCTTGCATATCTTCTGGAAAATCACCTTGTGAGTGATGAACTGGTATAGCTCGTCCATGTAGAAGCGGCGGTAAGCGGCTTCCCAAAGTCCACTGCAAGCATTCTTCATGCGAGTAGGGAGTGGATTCTCTTTATAATAAAGTTTAAATGCAAGACCGATGCCCACAATGGCAACGCACACACTTGATATGGCCACAGTCCAGTTGGTATGGGTATGAAGTGCCTTGCCATCCACGGTCACAAGGTCGCCGAAAGGAACAAGGCCAGCCACCACCGAAATAGCGGACAAGGCTATCAGCGGCACACTCATTGTCCAAGGGCCTTCGTGAGGCTGAGCATGACCATCGTGCACATGGTGTTCTTTCCAATGGAAGATGAGGAAGTAGATGCGGAACATGTAGAACGCTGTCATACCTGCCACCATCGACATCCACAATCCCCAAACGGTGCCTTTCTCATAGCATGCTACAAGTATTTCATCCTTTGAGAAGAATCCAGCGAATGGAGGGATACCAGAGATGGCCAAACAGCCTATCAAGAACGACCAATTACTTATTGGCATGTATTTGCTCAAACCGTGCATTGCGCTGTTCTCATTGCTGTGAACAGCATGGATCACCGCACCAGCCACCAAGAAGAGCAATGCCTTGAACATGGCGTGAGTGAACAAGTGGAACATGGAAGCCATATAGCCCAAGCCACCTTCTGCCCCATGGCCTGCCGCAGTGCTTACACCAAGCGCAGTCATCATATATGCAATCTGTGAAAGAGTGGAGAATGCAAGCGCACGCTTAATGTCGCTCTGTACACACGCCACAGCAGCAGCATAGAATGCAGTGAAGGCGCCCGTCACAGCCACCACATTGATGGCCACATCACAAATCACATAGAGTGGGAACAAGCGAGCCACAAGGAATACACCAGCCACAACCATGGTAGCGGCATGAATAAGTGCCGAAACTGGAGTCGGGCCCTCCATAGCGTCGGGAAGCCAAATGTGAAGCGGATACATGGCCGATTTACCCGCACCACCAATGAAGATGCAAATAAGCGCCATCGGCAGAGCCGGCAGGCCAAATATCTTCACGCTTGAAAGCGCTGAAGATATGGCGTCAGGGTTGCTGAGCAAGGTCTGGAAACTCAATGCGCTTCCACCCTCTGGCACAAGGCTGGTGAGCGTGCTCACCGTCCAGCCAAGCACAATCACACCCACAAGGAAGAAAAAGTCGGCCAAACGAGTGACAATAAACGCCTTTTTCGAAGCGTGAATAGCTGCTGGAGAGCTATAATAGAATCCAATGAGGAGGTAAGACGACACGCCCACCATCTCAAAGAACACAAAAATCTGGAAAATGTTGGTGGCCACCACCATTCCTAACATCGAGAAAGTGAACAAGGCGAGGAACGAATAATAGCGCTGAAAACCTTTTTCTGCCTTTCCGTCGTGGTCGCTCATATAGCCCAAGCTGTAAAGGTGGACAAAGAACGAGATGGTAGTAATCACGATGAGCATCATTGCCGAGATTGGGTCAAGCTCAAAGCCAATATTGGCCATCACCTTGTCGCCAAGATTCAGCCAGTTCCAGTCAGCCACAATCACGGTTTGACGAACGCCGTCGGCTATTTGACCCTGGCCCGTGCCAAAGAAGTAGGTAAGAGCCACGCCATAAGCAAGAACAGTGGTGACGCCCTGGCCAATCACGCCAATCACGCCTGTGAGCTTACGCCCCATCTTCACACCTGCAAGCCCCAAGAAAAGGAACATGAGAAGCGGAAGAGCTACGACTGCAATAGTAATATTAAAATCCATAAGTCTTAGAACTTCAGTTTAGATATTTGATTAATGTCCACTTTCTTGGCAATGCGGAACACATTGATCACAATAGCCAGCGCAACGGCTGTTTCGGCTGCGGCAATTGCTATTGCAAACAAGGCGAAAAACATGCCGTCCATCTGCTCAGGGAACAAATATCGGTTAAACACAGCAAAATTAATATCCACGGAGTTGAGCATCAGCTCAAGCGATATCAAAATTGCAATCATATTCTTTCGGGTAATGAAACCATAGATGCCACAGCCAAACATAATGAGGCTGGGAACAAGATACATCAATATATTTATATCCATCATTTCTCCTCCTACATTAACGACGGCGAGCAACCACTACACCACCTATAATACATGCTAACAACAAAACACTCACGGCCTCAAACGGCAGCAAGAGTCCAAATTTATCACTGTTGAGCAGTGCCTTTCCTATCTGTTCAATGCTGTAATCACCTGCAGGCAACAGCTTCTGGGTACAGAACTGGCAATAACTGAACAACGCGTAGCCACAGACAGCCACGCCGGCGGCAGCTGCCGACACACCCAGAATTCGCTTTTGCGAAGTGAGAGGCTCTGCTTCCTTGCCAGGCTTGTGGGTAAGCATAATTGCAAACACAAACAGCACAAGAATGCCACCTGCATACACGGCAATCTGCACGGCGCCCAAAAACTCGAAGTCGAGCTGAAAATAAATGAGAGCAGTGGCAAAGAGCACAAACAGCAGGTAAGTAGCCGAGCGTAAAATCTTACGCGTGGTGACCGCCAGTACCGAGAACACGATAATTGCAAGCGCAATTATGAAATACAAAATAATATTTCCTACTGAATCCATGTTTATTTGTTTTCTTTATTTTCTGATTTGTTTTCTGGCGCATTGGCACTTGTAGCTGCGGCAGCTGGCTTAGAAGCCTTTTCCGTATTCACAGCAGAAGCCGCTGCTGGGGCTGGCTTAACCACAGGAGCCGGAGCGGGTTTTTCTTTTTCAGGCAGATAGTTAAGCTGCTTGATCAAAGCCTCGCGGCGGAAAACTGACTGCTCGAAATCATTGCTGAATTCAATGGCCTTGAATGGGCATGAAAGCACACAAAGGTCGCAGAATGTGCAACTTCCAAGGTCGTATATGTATTTTTCGAGCTTCATTTTCTTTTTGCCGTTGGGCAGATCCACCATTTTAGTGGTGATCTGGATAGTGCCATTCGGGCAATTACGCTCGCAAGTCCTACAGCCAGTACATTTATGGTAGCCCTCCTCGTCGTAAACAAACTGGAGAGTGGCCCTAAACCTTTCTGGGATTTGCAGTGTATCTCGGTTTTCGGGGTACTGTTCAGTAACCTTCTTGGTCACGAGTTCCTTACCCGTCACCTCCATACCCTTTATCAGGCTGTAAGTGCCCTTAAAAAGAGAAGAAAAATACTCCTTAATGCTCATAAGTAATTAAGTCAATATCAAATCTAATTCTATACCGAAGTTTTTTAAAAAAATAAAGTAAAATTGAAACTATTCCCGGCCGGTATAGCACCGGGGATAGCCAATTATAAATGAGTATGCTCAATCAGCGCTTCACCTGTCCTCCCACAATGTCGAGCAGTTCGGTAGTGATACCCTGCTGACGCAGCTTGTTGTACTCAAGATTGAGGTCGTCGAGCAGGTCTTTAGCATTGTCGCTCGCAGTCTGCATAGCCATCACACGGGAAGCCTGCTCTGAGGCACAACTCTCAGTAAACACCTCCTGCATCATGGAGCGGATATAAAGAGGAAGCACGCTGTTGAAAATCGAGTTGGCGTCGGGTTCGAAGATACATGGCTGATTGCCTGACTTTCTGTCGGCATTAGCCACGAGAGCCTCGTAGCTAACAGGTAGCATCTGGTCGCAAGTGGCAATCTGCTTACTGGTGCTCTTGAAGTGCATATACACCATGTTCACCAGATCGTAAGTGCCATCGAGGAAAGCTGTGCGGAGCAGGTCGGTGAAGTCGTGAAGCTGCTCGGCATTGCTGCGGGTGTTGACACCTGCCAAATCACGAACAGCAAACTGTGCATTTTTCACCGAATGCAGCATCTTTGCAATTTTTTTCCCGACGGGAATAATCGTTATAGCAACATTTTGGCCATATTTCTCCTTAACGGCCTCCACTGTGCTGAGCAAGAACTTACCCACATAGATATTGAATGCTCCGCACAAGCCATCGTCGGAACCGAAAGCCACCAAAGCCACATTCTTCACCTCACGTTGAGTTATCAACGGTGACGAATATTCCATATCAGTGGCAAGCAAGTGACCTATCACCCCCTGCACCATATTGCGGTAAGGCAGCAGGCGCTGAAGTTGAGAGGTGAACTTATGCATCTTGGCCGAAGAAATCATCTTCATCGCACTTGTGGTTTTTTGAGTGGATGAAACCGAGCCAATTCTACTTTTTAGTTCTCTTAATGTTGACATATAATTGTTTATTCTCCTTTCTCTTGCATGTGTCCGCCTGAGTCGGATTATGCAGAATATTTACCAGCTATTTCAAGTGCCGCAGCTTTTAGTTTTGCCTGCACGTCGTCGTCAATCTTTCCGCTCTTCAGCACATCAAGAACATCGGTCTGATGCTTAGCGTGGAGATATTGGATAAACAACTTTTCAAACTCGTGCACCTTGTCCATTGGCACCTTTTCAAGCAAGCCGTTCACACCGCAATAAATCACAGCCACCTGTTCTTCCACAGGCACTGGCTCATATTGAGGCTGAACGAGCAGACGCTCATTTTTGCGACCGGTGTCGATTGTGCGGGCTGTCACAGGATCGATGTCGCCACCAAACTTGGTGAACGACTCAAGCTCACGGAATTGCGCCTGAGCGATCTTCAGCGTACCGGCCACTTTCTTCATACATTTGATTTGGGCATTACCACCCACACGCGACACTGATATACCCACATTAACAGCTGGTCGAATACCATTGTTGAAGAGCGACGACTCAAGATAAATCTGACCGTCGGTAATTGAAATCACGTTGGTTGGAATATATGCCGACACGTCGCCTGCCTGGGTTTCGATAATAGGAAGAGCTGTGAGCGAGCCTCCGCCTTTCACCATTGGCTTGAGGGCCTCAGGAAGGTCGTTCATAGCGGCGGCCACTTCCTGGTTGTCGTTAATCTTTGCAGCGCGCTCCAAAAGACGGCTGTGCAGATAGAAGATATCACCAGGGTAAGCCTCTCGACCGGAAGGACGCTTCAAAATCAGAGAAATCTCACGATAAGCCACAGCCTGCTTCGACAAGTCGTCGTAAACGACAAGCGCGTCGCGGCCTGAGTCGCGGAAGAACTCACCAATGGCGGCACCAGCGAATGGCGCGTAATAGCGCATTGCAGCGGAGTCGGCGGCAGTGGCAGCCACCACTATAGAGTATGGCATAGCGCCATGCTGATTGAGCTCATTCACGAGAGTGGCCACAGTGGAAGCTTTCTGGCCAATAGCCACATAAATGCAATATACCGGCTTTCCAACCTCATAACCAGCTTTCTGGTTGATAATAGTGTCGAGTGCAATAGCAGTTTTACCAATCTGGCGGTCGCCAATGATCAGCTCACGCTGTCCGCGGCCGATTGGGATCATAGAGTCGATGGCCTTCAAGCCTGTTTGCAAAGGCTGATTCACTGGCTGACGGAAAATCACACCAGGAGCCTTGCGCTCAAGAGGAAGGCGGAGCAAATCGCCTTCAATCGGTCCTTTGCCGTCGATAGGCTCACCGAGCACGTTGATGACACGGCCAAGAAGACCTTCACCAACAGGAATTGACGCAATCTGTCCGGTACGGGTCACTTTCATGCCCTCCTTAACAGTATCCACCTTATCCATCAGGATGACACCTACATTGCTTTCTTCAAGGTTCATGGCCACGCCGGTAACACCATTCTCAAACTCAACGAGTTCGTTGGCCTCTACATTGTCAAGACCGTAAACGTGTGCCACGCCGTCGCCCACATCAAGCACTGTACCAACTTCCTCAAACGACACCTTCTGCTGAACGTCGCTGAGTTGCTGTTTCAGTATTTCAGATATTTCACTTGGGTTTATCATCTCACTTTTTTAACTTAGGAGTTTTAAACGCAGTTTCTTTAATTCATTTTTAATTGACGCGTCAAGTTCCATACCATCGACATTCACTGTGAATCCACCAATCAGGCCGGCATCGACCTTCACTGATTTCTCCATTGTCTTGTCGCCAATCTGGTGCTTAACCACATCAAGAATACCGCTGATTTCATCACCGTCGAGCGGAATGGCGGAAACGATTTCAACGCTGGCGATACCAAAGGCCTCGCGGTAGAGTTTCAAGTAAGCCAAAGCCATGGCGCGCAGGAAAGAGGAGCGGTTCTTCTCTATGACGAGCAATATGAAGTTCTCCATTGTGCTGCCCTGCTTTGCGCCGGCGGCTGTCAAGAGCACTTTTTCCTTTTCATCGACAGCGATAAACGGGTTGCTGACAGCAGCCTTCAATGAGGTCATCGTGTCGAAACTGGCAATCAGTTGCTTCATCTCAGTGTAAATCTGAGTTTGCTCACCTTTTTCAACTGCAGCCTTAAAGAGGGCCTTTGCATATCGATTGGGAATAAGTCCTTCGTTCATATCACTAATCAGTTTTTAGACTCAGCCTCATTCAGCAGTTTGTCCACAAGCGAGCGTTGAGCCTTATCATCGGCCATATTCTGTCGAATCACTTGCTCTGCGATTTGAAGTGCAAAAGCACTCACTTCTTGGCGAAGCTGCTTTTCTGATTCCTTACGAGCTTGATCAATAGCTACCTGAGCGGCATCTGTCACTTTCTTCGCTTCCACAGTGGCGGCGACCTTGGCCTCCTCTATGAGCTGCGACTTCATTTTAGCCGCATCGCGAAGTATGTCGGCTTGCTGTTTTCTTGCTTCTGCAATCACTTGGTCTGCCTCAGCCTTGGCATTGTCGAGGTGAGCTTTCGCCTCTTGAGCATAAGCCACGCCCTTGTCGATCAAGTCGGCGCGTTCTTCCATCGACTTTATGATGAAAGGCCATGCATACTTTGCCAGGATGAAATACAGGCAAGCAAATGCCAAAAACATCCAGAAAACCAAGCCGAACTCAGGCTTAAACAGTTCCATTGTTGATTATAAATTGAAGTTGATGATTAGAGGAACAACGCAAGAATACAAACGATGAGTGCGAAGAAGGCCACACCTTCGATAAGAGCCGCAATCACAATCATATTACTACGAATGTCGCCTGTTGATTCTGGCTGGCGAGCAATGGCTTCCATTGCAGAACCACCAATTTTACCAATACCGATACCTGCTGCGATAGCTGCGATACCTGCACCAAGAGCTGCACCAAGAGCTGCTAAAGGAGCAGCTGCTAAAATCATACTTAACATAGTCTTTAAGTTTTAAAAGTTTTTATTTTTTCGTTTTGTTTTATCTAAATAATAATTATTATTCATGTTCAGCTACATGTGGCTGCGGATGAGCCATAAAGATGAACATGGTGGAGAGGATTGTGAACACGTAAGCCTGAATGAAGCTCACAAGAGTGTCGAGCAAAAGCATAAACAATGAGAATGCCAAAGAGAACACCGAAGTGGCGGCACCAACTGCCACTCCAAACATTCCGCCAAAAATGAAGATAAGCGAGAAGAACACGATCACCACCATGTGTCCGCCCATCATATTGGCGAAAAGACGAATCATCAATGCGATAGGCTTGGTGAATATACCAAATATCTCAATCACTGGCATCAATGGCAACTTGAGCGCCACGGGCACATCTGGCCAGAAAATCTCCTTCCAGTATTCCCTGTTGCCTGTAAGGTTGGTGACAAGGAAAGTGGCTACAGCCAGCACCATAGTCACGGCCAAATTGCCAGTAAGATTTGCGCCTCCAGGGAATATCACCACTAAGCCCAGCAGATTCATCGTGAGAATGAAGAAGAAGCATGTGAGCAGATATGGGCCGTATATTGGGGCCTCCTTGCCCATAATTGGACGAATGGTGTCCTGGTAAACAAATTCCACCACAAACTCAAGAGCAGCGGTAAACTTGCGAGGAGCTTTCATATTGTGCTTCTTATACCAGTTTCTGATTTTAAACGCCATCATGATCACAAGCAAGGCTGCTATGATGATGCCTGCAGCATTCTTAGTGACAGAAAAATCAAGTGGTCTATACTCATTGCCTTGCGCATCTTTGCTCACCACTTTCCCCGCATAATCGCCCGAAGGGGCAATGTAGAAGCCATCGTAGGTGTCGCCGCTGGTCACCTTGTTCGACAAGAAGCAGTGAATACCGTTCTGCTGGTCGAGCACGATGATGGGTAGCGGAATGCGCAAACTGTGATTGAATGGCACCTCCCAGCCATAAGCATCGCCCAAGTGCTCAAAAATAGTCTCCTTGGGGTCGAATTTCTTATCACCAATGCTCTCACGGTGCTTCACAGCATCCATATAGCCGAATGCCATCAGTGCCACAATCACAAAAGCGACAATTGCTGTAATTACCTTTTTCATCACTTTTTATTATTAATATAGACACACCGACACCAAGTTGCTGTTAATGTCTGCCACACCACCTGCTATTTCGCGCTTTTGGCTTTCACCATTGTCGAGCACATAAGTCATCGTGCCAGACACGAGGGAAGAAATGAGCGCCGCATGTCCTTTGAGCACCTGGAATAAGCCAAGTGCACCTGGTAATGTTACGGATACCACCTTTCCTTCAAACTCAATTTTTTCAGCAGATATGATTTTGAGTGTCATGTGAATCAAATTTTCGATAGTTGAAAACCCTATAATTATTTAATGCTCTCAAGCATCTTCTTTCCTTTGGCGATGGCATCATCAATGGTGCCCACATTGAGGAACGCCTGCTCGGGCAGGTCATCCACCTCACCATCGAGAATCATCTTGAAGCCACGAATGGTTTCATTCAAAGGTACCATCACGCCTGGCACACCGGTAAACTGCTCTGCCACGAAGAAAGGCTGCGACAGGAAGCGTTGCGCACGACGTGCACGAGATACCACGAGTTTATCCTCATCGCTCAATTCATCCACACCAAGAATAGCAATAATATCCTGAAGTTCCTGGTATTTCTGAAGCAAGTGAATCACACGCTGAGCCACATCATAATGCTCCTGCCCGACAATATGTGGATCCATAATGCGGGAAGTAGAAGCCAATGGATCAACGGCTGGATAGATACCAAGCTCTGTAATCTTGCGGCTCAACACAGTGGTTGCGTCCAAGAAGTTGAAAGTGGTGGCCGGAGCCGGGTCTGTCAAGTCGTCGGCTGGCACATACACAGCCTGCACAGAAGTGATAGAGCCACTCTTAGTAGAGGTAATGCGCTCCTGAAGCGTACCCATTTCGGAGGCAAGGGTTGGTTGATAACCCACAGCCGAAGGCATACGTCCAAGAAGAGCCGACACCTCAGAGCCAGCCTGTGTGAAACGGAAGATATTGTCCATGAACAGAAGAATATCCTTGCCGCCTCCGTCTTGGTCACGGAACTGCTCTGCCACGGTAAGACCAGAAAGCGCCACACGCAGACGCGCGCCTGGTGGCTCATTCATCTGGCCAAACACAAGGGTAGCCTGCGACTGCTCCACCTCGTTCATGTCCACATCATTGAGGTTCCATTCACCCTTGGCCATATTTTCTTTAAACTTGTCGCCATACTTTATCACACCGCTTTCAATCATTTCACGAAGCAGGTCATTACCCTCGCGAGTACGTTCACCTACACCCGTAAACACTGAAAATCCGTTGTGGCCATGTGCGATATTGTGGATAAGCTCCATAATCAGCACAGTCTTTCCTACACCAGCACCTCCAAACAGACCAATCTTGCCACCTTTAGAGAATGGCTCAATCAAGTCGATTACCTTAATACCAGTGTAAAGAATCTCTTGCGAGATAGAAAGGTCTGAGAAAGAAGGGGCTGGCTGGTGAATGGCACGGCGATCACCACCCTTAATATCCTTAAGGTGATCGATTGGCTCACCAATCACATTCAGCAATCTTCCTTTCACTTGTTCGCCAGTGGGCACAGAGATGGGCTGTCCAAGGTTCTTCACCTTAGTGCCGCGCTGAAGGCCGTCCGTACTGTCCATAGCCACACAGCGCACGGTGTTTTCACCAATGTGTTGCTCCACCTCCAAGATGACTTCAGCGCCGTCGTGACGGGTCACCGACAAGGCGGTGTAAATGTCAGGAACGACAACCCCTTCGCCATCAAAAGTAATATCGACCACTGGTCCAATTACTTGGGTGATTTTTCCATAATTATCAGCCATAATCACGAAAATTGTTTTGTTTTATTTACTATAAATATAAAGTATATTGTTCACAAACGTTTAAAAATGCCATTCAAACGACACACACAGTGCCATCAGCACCAGGTTGAATAGTCCAAGTGGCATAAGGTATTTCCACTCGAGCTTCAGCATTTGGTCGATACGCACGCGTGGGAACGACCAGCGAATCCACATAAACACGAACGACATGAAGAATGCCTTACCCAAGAACCACACCGGTGATGGAATATAGTCCATGATGGTGTTGAACGCATCAAATCCTGGAATGTGCAGAGGCATCCATCCGCCCAAGAAGAGGAGCGCGGCAATGCCACTCACAATAAAGAGGTTGAGGTATTCCGCCAAATAGAAGAAACCGAAATGAATACCGGAATATTCAGTATGATAACCAGCAGTAAGCTCATGCTCGGCCTCAGGAAGGTCGAATGGGCCACGGTTGTTCTCCGCATTGGCAGCAATGATATAAATGATGAAAGCGATAATGGAAGGAATATGGCCCGTGAAAATAAACCAACCGTCTTTCTGTGCCTCCACTATGCCCGTGATACTCATTGTGCCAGCAAGACAAATCACAGTCATCATGGCGATGCCCGTGGATATTTCGTAGCTCACCATCTGCGCGCCACTACGCATAGCACCGATAAGAGTGTACTTACTGTTGCTCGACCAGCCTGCAAGCAGAATGCCAAGCACGCCTATTGACGACACGGCAGCAATAAAGAACACGCCAATGTTCATATCAATCACTTGAAGACCGTTGCCCCAAGGCAGGCAGGCAAACATCAGCATTGATGCCACCACCACAAAATAAGGGGCGAGGTTGAACAGGAAGCGGTCGGTGTTCCAAAGCACAATCAGCTCCTTGGTGAGAATTTTAAACACATCGGCAAACACCTGAAGCAAGCCCCAAGGGCCCACACGCATCGGGCCAAGGCGACATTGAATCCAGCCGCACACTTTGCGCTCATAGAAAATGTAGATAATTGCTATCACTGAATACATCAGCAGCAATGCCACTCCCACAAGGGCGCACTCTATAGTGGTGGCCAGCCATTGAGGCATCACGCCTAAAAGAAGGTCATTAATCCACTTGGTGACTATTCCAAAGTCAAACATATCTTAATAATATCTTTTGAGTTTCTATATTCAAGTTAATAATTAGCGGTCAATATCAGGAATCACATAATCGAGCGATGCCGTGATGGTAATAAGGTCGGCTATGAGATTGTCTTTGCAAGTGAGATCCACCACGCCCACAAGATTGAAGCATGGGCTTTGGAAATGGATGCGGTAAGGATGCTGGAAGGGCTTGCCTTCGCCGTCGCTCTCGATATACACACCGAATGCGCCACGGCTTGCCTCCACCTGCTGATACCAGTGTCCTTTTGGCAACTTGATAATCTTAGGCACCTTGGCACAGAATTCGCCCTGGTGACCTTCCTTGTCGAGCATATCGCAGCACTGGCGCAGAATCTTGATGCTTTGTTCCATCTCCTTCATGCGCACCATGTAGCGGTCGTAGCTGTCGCCGTTCTCATACACCACCTCATCGAAGTCCACTTCGTTGTAGAGCGAGTATGGCTGTGTCTTGCGCACGTCGCAATGGAAGCCCGACGCGCGTCCAGACGGGCCCGTAATGGCGTAATTCTTCGCATCTTCAAGCGAAAGAACGCCCACACCCTTCATACGGCCTAAGGCAATCACGTTGCCAGAGAAGAGCTTATGGTATTCTGGAATGGCTTTTTCTATAGCATCGCAAGCCTTGCGCACGTCGTCCACAAAACCAGGGTGAACATCACGCACCACGCCACCGATGGTGTCGTAGCTCATCGACATTCGGGCGCCGCAGGTCTTGTCGAATATATCATATATGTATTCACGCTCGCGGAAGCCATAGAAGAATGCCGTGGTGGCACCTTGGTCCATGGTCAAGCAGCCGTATGAAAGCAAGTGGCTCGACAGGCGCATCAGCTCGTCCATCATCATGCGGATCACCTCGGCGCGATGAGGCACTTCAATGCCAAGCGCCTTTTCAATGCAGAGGCAAGTGGCGTGGCGATTCATGTGCGCGCCCATATAGTCCATTCGCTCGGTATAGAGCAGCAGTGATGGATAAGTCAAGTCCTCGCAAAGTTTTTCTATACCACGGTGAATATAGCCCGAAACCACATCCACCTTCTTCACCAGCTCACCGTCGATAGATGCGCGGTAACGCATCACACCGTGAGTGGAAGGGTGCTGAGGACCCACATTGAGCACATACTCATCTGGGCCAAACACCTTTTTATCGACACGCTTCAGCTCACCATTCTCGTCTTCCACAAGAGAAAAAGTGTCGTCCTCGTTCTCCTCTGCCTCAAGGCGGAGAGGATTGAGCTCGGGATTGGTGTCGTAGTCCTTACGCAATGGATAGCCCACCCAGTCGGTGCGAAGGAAGAAGCGGCGCATATCGGGATGGTTGATAAACACGATTCCAAAGAAATCATACACTTCACGCTCCTGATAATTAGCCACAGCCCAAACATCGCTCACGGTATGGAGGCGAGGGTTTTCACGGTCGGTGGTTGCCACCTTCACGTGAATCATTTCTTGAGTATCGGTATTGGTCAAGTAATATATGCAGCCTAACGCCTCTTTCCAGTCAACGCCTACCACTGCATTGAGAAGGTCGAAGTGAAGTTGCTCCTTCAATGCCTTAGCCAGGGCGTGCCAGTTCTCATCGGGCACATTCACCTGCAGCAGTTCACCGGTCTCATCGAAAGTGGCCGATGGGCAAAGGGCACTGATTTTCTCTTGTATATTCGCCATATATAATTTAATGTGTATATAGTTCTTTTAATCGAAAAATTATTATAAGTCAAGCACCGGGGCTTTGCTTTGTTCTGCGAGGCGCATTTGCTCTGCGCGAAGCGCGCTGTCTTTCTCCGCGGCAGCTTTAGCCTCAAAGAATTTGGCGCGGCTCTCCTTGCGGTTGTCACCGCCGAAGAATTTCGACGCCTTGATTTTACGCTGAAGCTGCATCAGGCCATAGAACATAGCCTCGGGGCGAGGTGGGCATCCTGGCATATACACGTCCACAGGAATAATCTCATCCACACCCTTCACCACGCAGTAGCTCTTTTTAAACGGACCGCCAGAAATGGTGCATCCACCGCAGGCAATCACATACTTAGGCTCTGCCATCTGCTCATAAAGGCGGACCAACGCAGGAGCCATACGGTAGGTGATGGTGCCCTGACACATGATGTAGTCGCTCTGGCGTGGAGAGTTACGCGCCACCTCAAAGCCAAATCGAGCCATGTCGTAGCGTGCTGCACCCAGACACATAAACTCAATTGCGCAGCAACTCGTGCCGAAGCAGAATGGCCACAGCGAATTGGCATGTCCCCACTGCATCAGCTGGTCGAGTTTGCCCACCACTATATTTGCGCCAGCGGCATTCAATTCCGCCACCAGACTTTCAATATACTCGTTATCCTTAAAGTCTTCGTATTTGATACCTTTAATTTTTGGACTTTTTATCTCCATTCAAGTGCTCCTTTCTTCCAAGCATAAGCCAAACCTAAAACCAAAATCACGAGAAATGTTCCTACTGCGAGCAGTGCCGAAGCAGCGAGTTCCTTACAAATGGCAGCCCATGGGAAAAGGAAAACGGTTTCGACATCAAACATTAAGAAAAGAATGGCAAACAGATAGTAGCCCACATGAAACTGTGCCATACTGTCGCCTCGAGTAGGGATACCGCACTCATAGGCCTCGCCTTTCTTCATTGTGTAGGAGCGTGGGGCAATAAGCCACGCTATAATCAAGGCAGCCGCCACCAGCACCACGCCGGTGAGGGCGGCAGTCACCGCCAAGGTAGTACTTTGAATACCGATTAAAACCATAAATTTAATTTATATTCGTATCAACATTTATTTATACAAAAAAATGAGCCAGCACCACATAAGCATTAAAAGCGGTACAGACTCGTCATAAAGCCCTTATAATAAGCCATTCGATACAACAACGACAGCGCACCTCCGCAAGCACTGCGAAAATGTTCACCGTTTTCTTTTCTAAAACACTGCATCGTTGCATCAAACCAGATTATCTTATCTTAAAAAGCCAAAAAGCATCACTAAACCAGCACATTACGCACATTACTGCACGCACCTCATGCCGCATTCATCTGCTCATTCCTTGCAAAGGTAAGAAAAACTGCCCGATTAACGAAAGGATTGTGCAACTAATTTGGAGCAAAGTTCACATTATTACAATAACTAAGGAAAAAATGAACATTCCACCTCTGAGCGCGCTTTGCAACAGTCGGCCAAATCACCACTACCTCACAAAAAATCACTAACTTTAGTGATTGTGAGGTTAGGGGAATTGGCGTAATTTTGCACCATGAAAAAACGCATAGTTTTCGCATTATCAGCTGTCCTCTTTTTAGCGCATCACGCCCTTTCTGCCACCAGCGCCGACACGCTCAGCCTGGAAGAAGTGACCGTTACGGCCATCAAGCAAGGCACCGACTTAGGTAGTCTGTCGGTTTCCGCCACGGAAATTGGCAGGCAGAGCGTGGAGCGCAACGGCATCACCGGAGCAAAAGCGGCTGCCGACATGGTGCCAAACATCCACATCCCCGACTATGGAAGTCGTATGACCTCCACCGTTTACGTGCGCGGACTTGGCACACGCATCGACCAGCCTGCCCTCGGCCTTAACATCGACAACGTGCCCATTATGTGCAAAGAAAACTACGACTTCGACATGATGGACATTTCGCGAATGGAGATGCTGCGCGGACCGCAAAGCACGCTGTTCGGACGCAACACCATGGCTGGCGTCATCAACATCTACACACTCTCACCTTTGAGTTATTCGGGCACAAGAGCCCTACTGGAATACGGCATGCACAATTCCCATAAACTGGGCGCCAGCCATTACACAAAAGTGGCAGGAAACTTAGGTCTGGCTGTGAGCGTGTTGCACACGGGCACAGACGGCGAATTCTACAACCAGTATAACCACAAGAAAACAGACTGGGAGAAGCAGACGGGCGCACGCCTCAAACTTGAATGGATGCCACAGAGCCAACTCTTCGTCAGCAATATGCTGTCGTTTTCCACAAGCCGGCAAGGAGGCTACGCCTACGAGCAGCAGGGCAAAGGCTACATAGCCTACAACGACACCTGTTTCTATCGTCGTACCGCCATTCTCGACGGAATTACCGTCAAGCGGAATTTCGAGCATTTTTCGCTAAGCAGCATCACCAGCTACCAGTATCTCAACGACAATATGACCCTCGACCAGGACTTCACCACCGACCCCTATTTCACCCTCACCCAGGCACGCAAAGAGCACGCCGTGACAGAGGATATCGTGGCGCGCTCCACCACGACTGGTGCTTACAGCTGGCTAATGGGCGCATTTGGCTTTTACCGGCACTACAACATGGACTCGCCAGTTACATTTAAGGAAACGGGCATCAGCGAGCTGATTGAGAGCCACCGCAACGCAGCGCTCCCCTCCTACCCCATTAAGTGGGACACGGGCAGTTTCATTTTAGGCAGTAATTTCAAGCACAGCACCTATGGCGCGGCGCTATACCACCAGTCGAGCTACAACTTTGGTCACCTCACCCTTGTGGGCGGTCTCCGCCTTGACTATGAGCGCGCCACACTCGACTACCACAGCGAAACCCACACCGGCTACACCATCACATCACTGGCCACAGGAAAACCATACTCACAAGAAAGCATCGACATTGATGACAAAGGGCGGTTATGCAAAGACTTCTTGCAACTGTTGCCAAAAATTTCTCTCACATACCACATCGGTGGTAGCAAGTCGAAATCGGTATATTTAAGCGTGGCGAAAGGCTGCAAGTCTGGCGGCTTCAACACGCAGATGTTCAGCGATGTGCTGCAACAGAAACTGATGGGCATCATGGGTATCGGCGCAAGCTACGACATCGACAAAGTGGTGAGCTACAAACCCGAAACGGCATGGAACTACGAAGCGGGCGCTCATATCGAAGGGTGGAACGGACGCGTCAAGGCCGATTTGAGCGCATTCTACCTCGACTGCAGAAACCGGCAGCTCACCGTTTTCCCCGACGGAACCACCACCGGGCGGGTGATGGCCAACGCCGGCAAAACACGGTCAACGGGCGCAGAGGTAGCTCTCGCCATTTTGCCATGGCAAGGCTCTACGCTCAACCTCAGCTACGGCTACACCAACGCTAAATTCGTGGAATACAACGACGGAAAAGCCGACTATAAGCATAAATTTGTGCCCTACAGTCCAAGCCACACCTTATATGTGGAAGCTACACATCAGTTCTATTTCAACCACTCCAGCCAATGGCTGCGCGCCCTCTCACTCAGCGCCAATATGCGTGGCACTGGCGAAATCTACTGGAATGAGGAAAACGATGTGCGACAGCCATTCTATTGCCAGTTAGGCGCCTCCGCCACACTGGCGGGCGATCACTACTCCCTCGAATTATGGGGGCGCAACCTCACCGACACAAAATTCACCACTTTCTACTTTGTGTCGATTGGCCACACTTTTCTGCAGCGCGGACATGGAGTGGCATGTGGAGCTACTTTACGAATAAATATTTAACCCATACAACTACAATCAGTAATAAAGACAAACAACTACAGCACTATGAAGAAATTTTTATTTGCAATGGTCACATTTGTAATAGCCGCCACGCTCACGGCATGTGGCAGCGACAATGGCAAGAACGACAAAGAGAATGACATTTCGACCACTTACAGCGACCTGGCCATGACGGCAAAAACCTGTATGAATGGACATTTGGTTTACGACTACGACTTTACCGCCACGCTCACCGCCCACTACGGAACAAAGACACTCACACTTGCACTCAACAATGTGAAGTTTGCCGAGAAAATGCCTGCTGTGGATTTTGTGATCGACGGAATCAACTTCTCTGAAGAGAATGGACTGATTAAAGTGGAGGCATCTTCAGTCAGTGCGTCGGCGGGCTACACCGTGACGGGGATGAAAGGCTATTTCGACACAGAACACAAAGTGTACAGCATATCATTCGCGGTGAATGGCACCTACGAGGTGCTCCTCTCCAGCCACTTCAACTGCTCCGACAATCACTATGCCAGCAGCAACCAGAGAAGCTATTCATTCCTGACGACGAATGAAGACGGAAAGCAGAAGCTACGCATGGGCATCCACAACGTGAAATTCGTGGAAGCAATGCCCATATTAAAAGAAATGGCGGTCTACATCACCAACGAAGATGGCTGCACGCTCAAAAGCACTGCCACTGGCTACGAATTTGAGTGTGAAACCATAACACCATATTACAAAGAGGGAGCTACCGAAACACCAATGGTTACTCGCCAGATGACCAACGTGAAGGGCAACATCGACCTTGTGAACCGCAAATTCAGCGTAGAGTTTGACTGCTACGGCACGCACGACACCTACTCCGGCACTCTCTACATTTAAAATATGAGTGGTTCTGCTAAAAAAATGTAATATATTGGTTATAATATCCACAAGCACTATCTTTGTAAAAAAGAAAAAATCATCGACATCAAGAATTAAAGGCTATGAGAATGAAAAAAATATTTGGGCTGCTATCCGCCCTTGCCTTAATTATGGTGATGGGCAGCTGCGGTGACGACAACAACGGTTCTACGACAGGCAGCGTGACCCGCACCATCAAGGCACTCAACCACATCGTGAGCACTGCATCAGACGGCGAGTCGCCACATGTCTCATCAAGCAACATCGACTACACATTTGACCGCGCCAATCAAAGTGTCACCGCGCTCACCCTCCGTGTGAAGCTGAATGGCAACGAAGAGACCACCGTAAACATTTCCGGTGTGCAGTCATCCACCAGTGGCGGTGTGTGTAGCTTCAAGGCCAGCGGAAACGGTGTGACCGACCTCAGAGGCCGCCTCGACCTCAACGAAGGCACACTGAGAGTGAACTACAACCTCGACGGCAAATACCGCGTGATTGCCACCACCCCCGAGGTGTTCAGCAACAACTGCCCTACCGCTTGCGCATACAGCGACGGATCCACCACCTGGAACAACAACAACACCGTATATCAGTTCAACATCGACGCCGAAGCGCTCACGGCAAAAATAATTATGGGCAGCCTCATCGATCAAAAGGCAAAACGCACTCTCGACAACATTGTGGCACAAACCACAGCCACAGTAAAAGTGACGAAAGCCGGCTATGAGATCGTGGCAGACGATATGATACCCACCAAAACATATTATAAGTTGAACGGCAAAACCACAGAAACCACTACATATCCCATTTCTGATCTAAAAGCCACTATCGACTTGGAGAACAGCAAATTCGATGCCACATTGCTGCTGGGTAACATCACCCTCACAGCAAATGGCTCTGTGAGCAACTAACCAACTAACACTATAAAAAATGAAACAGACCCTTATCATGTTCGCCTCTATCTTGGCGATGACACTCACTGCGTGCAACAATGATGGCGACAAATCCATGTATCTGCAGGCGCAAATGGTGAATCACATCAGCAATGTGGATGTCAACGAGGAAGCCTCTGGCGCAATCCGCTCCGATGCGGTGGTGTACGAGGTGATCCTTAACACCGACAACATGACTGCCGACGTGGCTTGCACCGTCACCCTCCCCGACGGAAAGCGCGGCACCATAGATGTGCGTGGCATGGCACTGAGCGTAGACTCGAAAACTGGCGGCTACCATATTCAGCAAAACGCTGGCAGCCGCTCACAAGGCTCCTATGCCGTAACGGGCTTCTCCGGTGTGCTCGACCTTGTAAGCAGTGGCTATAGCGACTCGCACTTCACCTTCGTGGTAGAGAAGCACTATCAGGTGAATGCCATCATTGCCGAAATGAGATTCATAAACGTCAAAGCCGCTATCAAGCCAGAAAGCGGTGAAGAGCATAAGCTCACCGACGGCGGCACTATCATTGTCACGCTCAAGCCATCGAGCAAGAAAGCCACCGTTGCCCTATGTAACATAGATTATGACGGAAGCCTCGGAAACGATAATGCAATCGTATATGAGAATCTGGATTACACCCCAAATCTCTATGGGTATGAGATAACAGCCGACACTGCATCGCCAGTCAATGATGGCGACTCAAAAGTCAACAAATACAAGCTCAAGGACTTCAAGGCTGAACTAAAATTCTTCGGTCAGATAGAAGCCTCATATTCCATCGATGGCATCGGTGAAGTGAAAGCTAAAAACTAACAAACATAAAACCAAAACTTTTTTAAAAATCAAACACAGATCAGTATGAAAAAAATCTTTTCTTTACTTCTGACAGCATTGGTGCTCATGAGTATGACCTCATGTCTGGGCAACAACGACAACAACATAGCCACATTCACGACGTCGATGTTTAACCGCACCGTAACAGATGGCAGCACCGACACTCCAGAATTATACATGAACAACTACAACTTCTCCATCAACTACGACAACAGCACCATCTCTCTCAACGGCACTGCCACGATTGGTAATGACAATACCATACAATTCACGATCAAGGACATGGCGCTCACAAACGACCAAAGCAAGAACGCTGTCACTTTCTCTTGTCCGAAAGCAACGGCATCCGCTACCGACATCACAAACCTAAGAGGCTACATAAGCTTACAGAATGGTACCGTGTATATCACCTACTCTGTGGGCACCAACAAGACGGTATATGCCACCGCAGGGCTTCCTTTCTCCTACAACAAGACAGAATTCATTCCTGATGGCGACGAAAGCAAAAGTTATACCCTTGACAACTGCAAATACGATTTCAACCTCAACAAGAGCAATATGACAGCCACCGTCACTATCGTAAACTTCATCCCAAAGGCCAACGAGTCTGATCAAAACAGAATAGCGGTGTTTGAGGGACTGAAACTACAGGTCACCAGCAATGGCTACAAGATCACCTCTCCAGAGGTGAAATCCACCACTACTGGCAGAGGCGACGTGTCCGACGTCACACTCAAGGACGTGGAATTCAACATCATCGACCAAGGTATCCGTTTCCGCGGATCATACAAAACCGACACTTACGACGCCAATGTGGCAGGCAATATGTTTGACGAAAGCAAGGCATCCTAATACATTCCTAAACAAATGATACAGAAAAGGTTTCGCACAAAGAGCAGTGCGAAACCTTTTCTTTTTGTCTAAAATTTTAAAAAAGCTGTGTCAGAGACGGGCTATCTTAGCTTGAGTGGCTTCAAAGTCGGAAATGAGGTTCCGCATAATTTCAGCCACAGGTAGCACTTCTTTTATAGAGCTTGCTATCTGGCCGATTTCAAGTTCGCCATTCACTAAATCACCCTCAAAAATGCCACGCTTCGAGGCAGCACGCCCGAGCAGGGCACGGAGTTCGTCGACATCTGCTCCACGAGCCTCAGCTTCTGCAATTTTTTCAAACAACTCATTTTTAATCAGTCGAGTGGGAGAAATCTTTTTCAGAGCAAGCATAGTGCCATCTTCACCAAGGCCCACACACAACTGCTTGAACGCCTCACTTGCCGAACTTTCCTGGCTAACAGCGAACAATGTGCCAATCTGCACGCCCTCTGCCCCAAGAGCCATAGCGGCAAGCATTGCCTTGCCAGAGCCTATGCCGCCTGCGGCAATCAAGGGCAAGGAAATGGCTTCACGCACCTGTGGAATGAGCGCCAAGGTGGTAGTCTCCTCTCTGCCGTTATGCCCTCCAGCTTCAAAGCCCTCGGCCACCACAGCGTCAACGCCGGCTTCTTCACACTTTTTGGCGAATTTGCTGCTCGAAACCACATGTGCCACCTTGATGCCTGCCTCGTGGAATCGCGAGGTGAATTTCTTAGGGCTGCCAGCCGAAGTGAACACGATTTTCACCCCCTTTTCGATAATAATCTCCACCAGTCGGTCAATTTCTGGATACATGAGCGGAATATTGATGCCCCAAGGCTTATCGGTGGCAAGGTTCATCTTGTCGATATGCTCAATCAGTGTTTCGGGATGCATACTGCCTGCGCCCAGCAAACCTAAGCCGCCAGCATTGCTCACAGCTGCCGCCAGACGCCAGCCGCTACACCACACCATGCCACCTGCTATCACAGGGTATTTAATCCCAAAAAGTTTCGTAATCCGATTATCATTCATAACCACTATTTTTTTAGTTAATACATTAATATACAAATTTAAACAAATAATTCATTCCCTACAACACACACAGCGACTAATCACGTTTGCCCAGCTGGGAAAATATTACTAACTTTGTGGAACTGACTATAGGCTATGGCAAAGACAACTACATACGACGAGGCACAAATTATCGAGCAGCTACATCACCCCGACACGCTGAGCAGCGCATTCGGAAAGGTGATTGAGCACTATTCACAGCCCCTCTACTGGCAAATCCGACGAATGGTTATCGACCACGACGACGCCAACGATGTGCTCCAAAACACCTTCATCAAGGCATGGACCAACATCAGCAACTTCCGTGGCGACTCCAAACTATCGACCTGGCTCTACAAAATAGCGGTGAACGAAAGCATCACCTTTATCAACAAGAAAAAGGTGCAGAACAACATATCGCTCGATGATGACTCCTCTTTCTTGGTCAACAGCCTCGAGGCCGATAAATATTTCGACGGCGACCAGGCTCAAATCAAGCTGCAAAAGGCCATCGCCACGCTCCCCGACAAGCAGCGACTGGTGTTCAACATGCGCTATTACGATGAGATAAAGTATGAGGACATGAGCGAAATATTGGGCACATCGGTTGGTGCACTGAAAGCCTCATACCACCATGCCGTGAAAAAAATTGAAAGTTTTTTTGCCGACGAGGATTAAACCTTTCCACATCCATAAAGTCAAACAATCGCTATGAAACAAGAAGAAGACTCAAAAATATTAAGCAAGCTGGGGAAAAACTCCGGGTTCACAACACCCGAAAACTACTTCAGCGATTTTGCCAAAAACCTCACCGAAAAGTTGCCAGAGGTGACCACCACAGAAATGAAGGAAAAGCCTAATATGTGGGTTCGAGTTCGTCCCTATGTGTATATGGCAGCCATGTTTGCCGGCATTTTTTGCATGATTCAGGTGTTCAACGTGTTTAATGGCAACGGATCGAATGGCCAAAGCCCGGTGGCTAAAGGCCAGATGGGTGGCACGGAGATCATGGTAGGCAACGAAGGCGACACCACTGTGCGCTCCTATCGCGACAGCGTGGAAAGCGACAACGCCTCGTTTGAAACCATCGACCAGACTAAGCAAAACTAACTTACACACTATATTCACAGCAATTCCAGTAGGGACAATAAGCCTATAAACCTTTCACAGGTGGCGGCGAGATTATTCTACTGGAATTGCTGTTTTAAAACCACAACTCCACCAAAGGCGAAAAAGAATGCAGAACAAGAAGACTGTGTTATGGCTGCCCGCCATTTTTCGGCTTCTTTAACTTTTCAAACACTAAAATAACGCTATCTTTGCATATCTCTTCACAAATCAAAGAACTTAATACTTAGGTCCTATGAAACAGCATTATTTATCCAGTATCATTATCTTTCTTATAATATCAATCATACCTATGAATCTATTCGCCAACAAAAATGTGAAGACACCCGACTTCGACTATCCTAAAGATGTGTCGAAAAAAGCCTCGGCAGACCTCTCCGTGGCACTAAAAACCAACGACGGAAAGCTGATGGTTGATGCGCTGGTGCGCTTCGGCATAGCCGAGGGCAGCATATCGCAGGACAATCTACCAGTCATTATCAAGAAAATTGAGCAAGTGGCGGCGAAAGAGAGCCGCCCCGACTACAAGGCACTCCTGCTCACCCTTGAAGCATCGGTGTTCAAATCTTATTCATGGAGCTATGCCACAACGCGACCCACCCCCCACGGCAATCGTCCTGCCGACTACACGGAATGGGGCGTCAATGATTTCAACACAAAAGTCAAGGAACTGATGAACGAGGCCGTGGCCTTCAAGGACGCGCTTCGCCAGTGCCCCATCACCAACTATTCGGGCATCATCACATACAACGAATTGGGTGCGCTCTACAAGCCATCGCTTTACGACTTCATTTTAGACAAGAAAAAAGAATTGACAGAGATAACGGAACAAGAGCGCACCGACCAGTTCGCTTTTCTCCAGCAGAATGGATTCGTTCCAGCCTACTTATATGCGCAAAGCGGACTGTTAGATGAGCCTCAAAAGATTAAGCTATACAACGAGTGTAAAGAAAACGAGCATTCTGGCTGCCTTTTGCAATCCTTGCCAGAAGACACAACAAGCTACAATGCGCTGAAAGACTATATCCACCGCTTTCCCAACGGATTATATGCAAAAAGTGTGGCAAATCGAAAAAGCACGATTGAAAGCAAACTTGCCCGAATTCAATTCGGAGCCTCATACAGCTCCCGCGACTCCATTGAGGTGAAATGTACGATAAAGAATGTGAACGACTTCACCATAAGCGTTTACCGACTGCCAGACAATTATTTAACCACAGACGAAACGCCCATTTACAGCAGTCGCAGCACCGCTATCGACACCAAGAGATGCAAGTTAGTAGCCACCTACCACAGGCATGTAAGCAACAGCATTCCCTTCTACAAGGAAGTTACAGACACTGCGACACTTCCTCCACTACCCTACGGACGATACACACTCATCGTGTCGTTTAAGAAGGGCAGTAAAACCATCGTTTCGCCCTCGTCGGTCAATGAAATAGTAAGAATCTATGATATCAAGTCGTTCAATGTGGCAAGCAAAAAAGCGGAAGCAAGAATCTTTGCGGTTGACCGCCTTACAGGCGCGCCAATCAAAGGTGTGACCGTGAAGGGCGAGCACATCAATGGAGTAACCGCCTCCGATGGCTCTATCGCACTGCCAAAGAACTTTGAAGATGACGACAGCGTGATGCTGACAAAAGACGCAGACAAATACGGTCCTCTTAAAGAGATTAGCCAATTCGACGACGATGACGATGAAAACAGCGTAAAGAGTGCCGACATTTTCACAGATTTGGCGATATACAGGCCTGGCGAATCGGTAAAATTTGCCATGGTGCTCTATCGTCGTAGCGCCACGGCACGGACTGTGGTTTCTGGAGAGAAAGTGACGGTTCAACTCTACGACGCAAATTATAAGTCGGTGAAAGAATTGAAACTCACAACAGATGCTTTTGGACGCTGTGAAGGCCAGTTCAATATTCCTACCGACCGCTTGAACGGAACCTGGCAATTGACATGCAGGGGCACCGGTTTCCGCGAATCCCGTCGCTTCGAAGTGAGCGAATACAAAACGCCCACTTTCTCCATAGAGTTCCCTGAGATGACCCACAATTTCGTGAGCAAGCAGCCCGTGAAAATCAGTGGCATCGCCACCACTTATTCCGGTATGCCCATCGCAAATACGGAAGTGAGCCTAATGCTCACTAAAAGGGCGTGGAGCTGGTACTGGCGGTATGACAACGACGAAGGCTCCCTCGTCAACGACACAACCGTCACCACCGACGACGCCGGACATTTCACCATAGAATACCCCGCTTCAATGCTTGAAAAAGCCAACGATGATGACGACGATGTCAATAACAGATGGTACAGCTATGCGCTGAACGCTAAAATCACCACATCGGCTGGTGAAAGCCGCGAGGCTTGCCACACTTTTGTAATAGGCAAGCGCAGAAGCATCAGCATCAGCAACTTCACGCACAACAACGGTAGCGACAAGCAAGCCAAGCTCCCTGTGATATTCAATTCCACCGACGAGGCCGACAAAAGTCTGCTGTGCACCTATGCGCTCAAAGACGAAGACGGAAAGGTGGTGAAGGCCAGTTCTTTCAAAACCGACGCTCTTGAAGCAGACTTTTCTGATGTGGCCTCTGGAAAATACACCATCGAGGTGCAACTCGCCGACGAGCCTGCCATCAAAGACAGCGCCACATTGGTGATTTACCGCCCAACCGACAAAACGGCACCCGTCAAGGGCTCTGCACTTTGGATACCATCCGACTCCTACAGAGTGGACGACAAGAATGTGGCCCACGCACTCATTGGCGTGTCCGTTCCCGAATCACACATCTACTATGTGGCGGCATCGAGAGCCGGCATCGTGAAGCAAGGATGGCTACATCTGAAACAAGGTCTGCACAATTTCTCGCTTCAAATCCCTAACGCACCCGATGAGTACCTTATCATGGAATTTGTAAATGTCTATAAAGATAAGCAGAGTCGTGAAAGCCACCTTTTCAATTCGGTGATCAACGAGCAAAAGCTGGAAGTGAAACTCAACTCTTTCCGCGACAAGCTCGTGCCTGGAGAAAAAGAAAGATGGACGATGCAGTTCGTTGACCAAACAGGCCGCCCCGTGCAGAGTGCCATGATGCTTGAGATGTACGACAAGGCTCTCGAAAGCCTTGGCAGCAACAAGTGGAGTTTCAATGTGCGGTATTTGCACGCTTCCCATTACAGAATTGAACTTCCATTTGAGGACTACTGGCACTGGAACTACGCCTTCTATGCCGATAAAACCGCGCAGAACCCTATTAAAATTGAATTACCTACACTCAACCTCTACAATAAGGACTTCTTCTCCCAATTCCCCCAATATATGTATCTTGCAGATACAAACAACGTCACCGTTAAAGCTTTCGGTACAGCTCCACGAATGAGATCCAAATTACAGAGTAGTGAAGCGCAGATCGAGGAAAAAGAGTCTGCCCTCGAAGAAGTGGTGGTGACGAGGAGTACCGACAAAGGAATGCTCACTGACGCCTCGTCAAAAATAAAAGAAGAAAACAACCTCAACAATATCAAGCTCCGAGAGGCCGACGTGAAAACGGCATTGTGGATGCCAACACTCACTTCGGGCACCGACGGGGAGCTCGCGGTGGAATTTGAAGCGCCAGAGTTCAGCACCACTTGGGTGATGCAAGCCATCGCCTACACCAGCAACATGGTCAGCAACACCATCAGCAAGGAAGTGATGACACAAAAGCCAATCATGGTGAAATCGAGCCTGCCTCGGTTTGTCCGTGGTGGCGACAAAGCCACACTGAAAGCCAATGTGATGAATGCCACCGACACGGCTTGCACATTCACTGCCATTATCGAACTATTCGACTCTCGCTCGCAAAAGGTGGTTCGAGCGCAGAACTTTAGCGGCACATTAGGAGCTAAAGGCACGGAAGTGATAAGCATTGAGTGCAGTGTGCCCGACACAGTTCCGTTTATTGGCTTCCGCGTGAAAGCAGCCAACACCCATTTCGGTGATGGCGAACAAATCATGCTTCCTGTGCTGAGCAATGCCACGCCTGTGATTGAAGCTACCCCTTTCTTTGCGGATGCCGGCACGCCACATTTTGAGGTGAATTTGCCACAAATCCCTGAAGGAAGCCGCGTGACGCTTGAATACTGCGACAATCCGGTGTGGTATTGCGTGACCGCCCTGCCCACCATCTTTGACTCAAACTACCAAATCACCACAAATCTTGCCCACAGCCTCTTTGCCGAGGTGCTGGCACAAGGCGTGGCAAGGTCGAACCCTCTCATCAAAACTGCCATTAAGCAGTGGAAAAGCGATGAGCAAGACAGCACACTCACGTCGATGCTCGCCAAAAACAAGGATTTAAAAATATCCGACCTGTTAGCTTCGCCATGGGTGAACGAGGCCGACAGGCAGTCATTGCGAATGTCGAAACTCATTGAGCTGTTCGACGAAAAGAAAATGGCCATCGAGCACGGGAAGATTGTAGCGGCACTGCAAAAGCTACAGCGAACCGACGGTGGTTTCCCATGGTATGAGTATCCTAACTGCAAGAGCAACTTGTGGACCACCGAAACCGTTATCGAGCTAATTGGCGAGCTCCAGCATTTGGGCTATCTGAAAGACGACAAAGAAATTGCCAGCATCGTGAAAAAAGCTATCGCCTACTACGACAAGGAGATGCTTGCCCAATGGAATCAGCAGCAAAAGAGAAGCAAGAAAAACTACAGTGGCTTCAGTTCTTACGTTTACAACCGCACGCTCTTCCCCGGAATTGCGCTTCCAAAGGCCAATGCAAACATGATGAAGAAAGCCTTGACAGCAATGACAAAAGACTGGAAAGGACTGCCTTTAGGCGAAAAAGCCTACTATGCAATGGCACTCTACCGCAATGGATACAAGCAAGTGGCAAGCCGCATTGTGGAGTCGGTTCGCCAGTTTGCCATCATCAAACCTGAATTAGGAAAGTACTGGGACAATCTGCAAGTGGGTTGGCGCTACTTCGACAAAGTGGCAGTCACTGCCACCATTCTGGAGGCTATGAACGAGGTGGGTGCGGAAAAAGGCGAAATCGACCAGATTCGCAAATGGATGCTGCTAATGAAGCAGACCAACGACTGGGGCAGTTCTTCGCTTGCAGCCGACGCGGTGTATGCCCTGCTCTCCACGGGCAGCCAATGGCTTGAGCGCGGTACCAAACCCAGCATCACCATAGATGGCGAGCCAGTAAAGTTCAGCCACATTGATGAATATGTGGGCTACTGCCGCAAGGCTATACCAGCACAAAGCGGGGCTACGCTGAAAATCGACCGTCAGGGTGCAAGTCCTGCATGGGGCGCTGTATATAGTCAATATGTGGCACCTATGACATCGGTTGAGGCTAAGGCCATCACCGAGTTGAGCATCAGCAAGGAGTACCTCATCTACGGAGCCAATGGCGCACTCACGCCAGCCACTGACCGCAATTTCAAGGTGGGTGACAAAGTGCAGGTGCGTGTGGTAATTAAAAACAATAAAGACCTCGACTTCCTGACCGTCACCGATCAGCGTGGCGCCTGCTTCGAGCCTAAAGACCAAACATCGGGTTACCGCTACATGGATGGCTGCTACTTCTACCAGGAAACGAAGGATGCTCAGACCAACCTATTCTTCACAAGCCTTGGCAAGGGCACGCATATCGTAAGCTATGATGTGTACGTCAATGCAGAAGGAAGCTATAGCGCAGGTATCGCCACAGCCCAGTGCCAGTATGCGCCACAGATGACCGCCCATTCCTCTGGCGACGAAATCACTGTGGGCAAATAGTGCTGCACCAGCAATCCACTAAAAAAGCCGAGCTTTCGTGAAAGCTCGGCTTTTACTTTTTCATGCGATTCTCGTAAAAGTAGCGCCATAACGGGGCTGCCATAAGTGCCTGCTTTTGCTGGTCGCGCTTGAGCATATCAAGCACCTCTTCCTCGCTCATCAGCAGCACCTCAATGTCCTCGCTCTCGTCAAGGTGCTGGCCACTCACCTTTTCCACGCCCTGTGCCACAAAACAGTGGGTAAGATTATTGGAGATGCTTGGGTTCTGCCCGATCGTCATCAACTCACGCCACACCCCTCCAGCATAGCCAGTCTCCTCCAGGAGTTCGCGCTTGGCGGCATCAATAGGCACCTCGCCATTCTCCACCACGCCGGCGCACAGCTCCACCATCACCTCATCGAAGCCATGACGGTACTGGCGCACCATCACCATAAGCCCATCAGTGGTGACAGCTATGACATTCACCCACGCAGGATACTCCAGAACATAGTGCTCCGGATTAATGCGTCCATCGGGAAGTTGCACCTTATCCACCCTTGCGGTAAGCCAAGGGCGGCGAATAATGTAGCGCGACTCCAAAGTGGTCCACTTCTTTATCTCCATAGCCATATCTTTCTGTTTTTCCACAAATTTAGTAAAATCCTTCTGAAAATGGCTAATTTCACGTATCTTTGTATAGATAAAATCATGTCATACATCTATAAAAATAATGAACGCTACTACGCAACGTAAAAAAAGAATTGAGTATTTCGACCTACTGAAAGGCATCGCCATATTTTTAGTGGTGATGGGCCATGCGCTGACCATGTGTGTGCGAGGGCTCGATGCCGCCTTCCTTTTTAAGTTTATCGGGCAGATACACATGCCTGTTTTCTTCTTCATCAGTGGCTACCTCACCTACAAGACCAATGCCGACAGGCAATTCATCACACCTGGCCTGAAAAAGCGCTTCATCCAACTTATCATACCGTTTTTAGTCATCACCCCGCTATGGGTGCTCTACTTTCCACACAGCCAGCTCCAGTCGCCATTGAGCGACAATCTTCCCGACCTATACCGCGCCTATTGGAAAGACGGCTATTGGTTCACTTTGTGCCTTTTCGAACTATGCTTGCTCTATGTGCCCATTAGCGCCATCCTACAGCGAATCAAGAACGCCTTCTGCCAGATTATCGTTCTGCTCGTCACTTACGGTATTCTGGTCACCTTATCGCTTACTTTTGCCGACGAGGAGGCTAATATCGACTATGCGGGTTTCGGCCTGCTTGCACGATTCTTCCCGGTGTTTATGATAGGCGTGATGGCCAACCACTGGAAAACGGCGTTTCAGCGCGTCATCCATAACCAGTGGATGCTGGCTATTGCGATGGCGGTGTTCGCCCTGACGTTCTACAGCGTGGCTTACCCTTGGGACATCTGGGGCAAAGACTTGGCTACGCTATGGAACGCCTTCAGCTTCGTCACCTTGCCCATTATGCACTTTTGCCTCATCGTGGTGGCAATAGCAATGATTGAGCCATGGTCGGGAAAAGAATACCGCACAGAGGGGCGGAAGCCTTCGGCCATAGCAAGATATTTCAACTATCTGGGGCACGAGAGCCTCGGCATTTACCTGCTCCACTACTTTTTCCTGTTTCCTCTCACCGCACTCCAAGAGCCATTGAAAGAAATGGGAATGGCCACAGTGCCACTTGCTGCGCTATCTTTGGTGGTGGCATTCTGTGTGATAGCCATCACGCTTCTGCTCATCCACGCCTTCAAGTCGAGCAAAGTCACTGCACTGCTATTCCTCGGCACCCCTTGGAAATAGCTTATCTACTGCCATATTATTTGTTGAGATAAAGAAATAATGGTAACTTTGCGCATCACAACATCATATACAGAAATCATTATCACCAATATATGAACGAGAACAAACGTAAAGTGGCCCTCATCACGGGCATTACGGGTCAAGACGGATCATTCTTGGCTGAGTTTTTACTTGATAAGGGGTACGAAGTTCACGGCACCATTCGCCGCTCGTCGGTAGATTATCGTGAACGCATCGCCCATCTTGAGGGCAGGCCACATTTCCACCTTCACTATGCCGACATGAGCGACTCGATGAGTCTCATTCAGGTGGTGAGGAAAGTGCGCCCCACCGAAATCTACAATCTGGCTGCCCAAAGCCATGTGCAAGTGAGCTTCGACTCGCCAGAATTCACCGCCGATGTCGATGCCACAGGCGTGCTCCGCATTCTGGAGGCCGTGCGCCAATGCGGACTCACCGAGGAATGCCGCATCTATCAAGCCAGCACCAGCGAGCTATATGGAAAAGTGGAGGAAGTGCCTCAAAACGAGAACACCCCTTTCCACCCATATAGCCCATATGCTGTGGCAAAGCTCTACGGCTTCTGGATAGTGAAAGAATACCGCGAGGCCTACAACATGTTCTGCTGCTCAGGCATCTTGTTCAACCACGAGAGCGAACGGCGCGGCGAAACCTTCGTCACCAGAAAAATCACGCTTGCCGCCGCACGCATCAAGGCTGGCAAGCAAGAGAAGCTATATTTAGGCAACCTGTCGAGCCTTCGCGACTGGGGCTATGCCCGCGACTATGTGGAGTGCATGTGGCTTATCCTCCAGCACGACACGCCCGAAGACTTCGTCATCGCCACCGGTGTGCAGCACAGCGTGCGTGAATTCTGCACACTGGCTTTCCACCATGTGGGCATAGAGCTGGAATGGCAAGGTGAAGGCGAAGACGAGAAAGGTATCGACAAAGCCACTGGAAAAGTGCTTGTGGAGGTAAGCCCCGACTTCTACCGCCCCACCGATGTGGTGAACCTTTGGGGCGACCCCACCAAGGCAAGGGCAGAACTCGGTTGGGATCCGCAGCGCACCTCTTTTGAAGAGCTTGTAAAAATTATGGTTGACCACGATGTAGCTAAGGTTGCTATCGAAAACGCCGGCGACAAAATTCGCGTCAACCTCGCAGAATATCTTGAGAAAGGAATAGTGAAATGATCGACAAAAACGCAAAAATATACGTGGCAGGACACCATGGACTGGTTGGCTCTGCCATCTGGAAGAACCTGCGGCAGCGCGGCTACCACAATTTAGTGGGTCGCACACATGCTGAGCTCGACTTAACCGACCAGCAGGCCGTAAGAAAATTTTTCGACGAGGAGCGCCCCGACGCAGTGGTGCTGGCAGCTGCCTATGTGGGCGGCATCATGGCCAACTCCCTGTATCGCGCCGACTTCATTATGCAAAACATGAAGATTCAGTGCAATGTGATCAGCGAAAGTTTTGCACACGGTGTGCAAAAGCTCCTTTTCCTCGGTTCTACTTGCATCTATCCAAAAAATGCGCCACAGCCCATCAAGGAAGACGCCTTGCTCACCTCGCCTCTGGAATACACCAACGAGGAATACGCTTTGGCTAAAATCTCCGGACTGAAAATGTGTGAAAGCTACAATCTGCAATATGGCACCAACTATATCGCAGTGATGCCCACAAACCTCTATGGGCCAAACGATAATTTCCACCTCGAAAACAGCCATGTGATGCCTGCCATGATGCGCAAGGTGTATCTGGCACGCATGATTGGAGAGAACAACTGGGACGCCATCCGCGCCGACATGAACAAGCGCCCCGTGAAAGGCATCGACGGCAAAGCCTCGGAAGAAGCCATCACCGAAGTGCTCAGCCATTTTGGCATAGAAAGCAACAAAGTGACCTTGTGGGGCACAGGCACTCCGCTGCGCGAATTTCTGTGGAGCGAGGATATGGCCGACGCCAGTGTGCATGTGCTGCTGAACGTGAATTTCAGCGACATTATCGGCATTGAAAAGTATTCTTCTGCTCACTATGGAGTTGGCACCAGCGGCAAAGTGGACCGCAATAGCAGCGAAGGGCGCGGCGGCGCCATTCCATCACTTGGCGAAATCCGTAATTGCCACATCAATGTGGGCACAGGCAAGGAACTGACCATCAAGCAGCTCTCAGAGCTTGTTGCCAAAGCGGTGGGCTTCACAGGCACCATCGCCTTCGACTCCTCGAAGCCCGATGGCACACCTCGCAAGCTGTGCGACGTGAGCAAGCTGCACAGCTTGGGATGGACACACAAGATGGAAATTGAAGACGGCGTGAAAGCGCTCTTCAAATGGTATATTGAAAATTAAAACAAGCAGTTCGCCACCACTATGCCCAACCCCACGACTAAAGGCGGATCGGCTCTGAAAGAAGTCACCAAAATCAAGCTCGATGAACCACGCCAGTATCAAGTGATACTTCACAACGACGACATCACCACCATGGAATTTGTGATGATGGTGCTCGTGACGGTTTTTCACAAATCGGAAGAAGAGGCTTACCAACTGATGATGCAAGTGCACAAGGCCGGAAAGGCGGTAGTGGGCATCTACTCTTACGACGTGGCCAATACACGCCGCAACAAGACACAACTGCTCGCCGACAAGGCGGGCTATCCGCTCATGGTGACTATTGAACCCACCAAATAACACACAAAATCAGAAAAAACGCATAATGTCAAAACAACAGGAAGCTAAGTTTTCAAAATATATGGAGTTCGTGATGCAAAAGGCCAGTAATCTGGCCATAAGAAAGCGTCACGAGTTGCTAACGCCTGAGCATCTGCTCTGCGGCATGCTCTCTTTAGAGCCGTTTGATGAAGCGTTATGGGCTTGCAACGACACTATTAGCATTGAAGATATTTTCAATGAAGCACTGGAGTATCTGGACAATGCCGACATCTCCGTGCCCGACAAACTGGAAAGATGGGAGCCTTCCAACCAGCTGACAAGTGTCATCGCCGAAGCCACCATCAACGCACACCTCGCAGAGAGCAATGTCATCACACTTCCCATGGTGGTACAGGCCATGCTGGAGCAAAAGGACTCGGAGGCGGCTTACCTTCTGCATAAGCACACGAATGCCGACAGCAGCGTTATTCTCAGAGAAATGAACAACGCCATGGGAAATGATCGAACAGATGACGAATATAACACCAATGGCGATGACTATTACGACGAGGAACTGCCCGATGACGACTTCGCCGACGGTATGGAGCACCAAGCCAACCGATGGAAAAGCTATGTGACGTGCATCAACGACAATATTCAGAACAAAAACCCGCTTATCGGCAGAGATAAAGAAATAGAACGCACCATTCAAGTGCTTTGCAGAAAGGAAAAGAACAATCCCCTGCACATTGGCGAGCCAGGAGTGGGAAAAACGGCACTCATCTACGGCATTGCCACACGCATTGAAGAAGGCAATGTGCCTGATCGACTGAAAGACAGCCGCATCTACCAGCTCGACATGGGCACGCTGCTCGCGGGCGCTCGATACCGGGGCGACATGGAAAAGCGACTGAAAACCATTGTGGAAGGCGTGGCTAACGATGAGCACGCCATTTTATACATTGATGAAGTGCACACCATAGTGGGCGCAGGTCAAGGGCAGGATGGCGCCAACGATGTGTCGAACCTGCTGAAGCCATACCTCGACGGTGGTGCTATCCGCGTGATTGGAGCCACCACCTACGCTGAATACAATAAATACCTCTCGCGCAGCACCGGCCTTACCCGACGCTTCCAAACAATCGACATCAAGGAGCCAAGCGTGGAAGAGACTTTCAACATCATACAGAACTTGAAGCCTATCTACGAGCGGTATCACCACGTGAAATACGACGATGAGGCTATCAGGTATGCAGTGAATGCCAGCGCAAAATTCATCACCGACAGATACCTGCCCGACAAGGCCATCGACCTCATCGACGAGGCTGGTGCCCAAGCCGAGCTCGAATGCAAAAAGCACAAGAAAATCACTAAAAAAGCCATTGCCGAGGTGCTGGCGAAGATAGCAAAAGTGGATGCGCTCGCCATCAAGCAGAACGACAGTAAAAACCTCGCCACGCTTGAAAGCCGCATACGAGCCAAAGTGTATGGCCAAGACCATGCTATACAGACAGTGGTGAACGCCGTGCAGATGGCAAAGGCAGGATTGACTGATGAGAACAAGCCGCTGGCAAGCCTACTGTTCGTGGGGCCTACTGGCGTGGGAAAGACAGAGGTGGCGAAAACGCTCGCCACCGAACTCGGTGTGAAGCTTGTGCGCTTCGACATGAGTGAATATATGGAGAAGCACACCGTGGCCAAGCTCATTGGCGCGCCAGCCGGCTATGTGGGATACGACGACGGTGGACTGCTCACCGACGCCGTGCGCAACTGCCCCGACTGCGTGCTGCTTCTCGACGAGATAGAGAAAGCGCACACCGATATTTTCAACATACTACTGCAAGTGATGGACTATGGCGTGCTCACCGACAACAAAGGACAAAAGGCGCATTTCAAGAATGTGGTACTGATTATGACCAGCAACGCCGGCGCTCAATACGCCTCGCAAGCCACCCTTGGATTTGCCTCCACTGCCACAGCCGGTGGAGCTATGCTCAAGCAAGTGAAGCGCACGTTTAAGCCTGAGTTCATCAACCGCCTGAGCGAAATTGTGGTGTTCAACGAAATGGACATAACCATGGCACAACTCATTCTAAACAAGAAATTAGACGAACTCGACAAGCAATTAGCTGCCAAGTCGGCAAGCGTCAAGCTCTCCGCAGAGGCACAAAAACACATTCTCGCCATGGGCTTCTCCAAGGAATACGGCGCACGCGAAATGGACCGCGTAATTCATCGCCAACTGAAAACTTTGCTAATGAAGGAAATTCTCTTTGGCAAGTTGAAAAAAGGTGGCAAGGCCACTGTTGAGCTAATAAACGGCAAACTCACAGTCGTATAGCATAAAGATTATTTTTTCACTATGATTATCCAACTTGATGATGAGTTATGGTTTCCCGACCCCACATTAGGTGACGACGACGGACTCTTGGCCTTCGGTGGTGACTTGAGCACCGACCGGCTGATAATGGCGTATGCCAACGGCATATTCCCTTGGTATCCATGCGACGCCGACAGCCCCATTCTATGGTACTGCCCGTTGAGCCGATTTGTGATTTTCCCGGAGAAAATCCACATTTCGCACTCTATGCGCACGCTGCTGAACAAGCATCGCTATCACATGACCTGGGATCGTGATTTTGACGGCGTGATTCACGGCTGCGCCACCGTCTCTATGCGCAACAAAGACGTTGGTGCATGGTTAGGACCAGAAATGATAAGAGCCTACACACGCCTACACAGCATTGGCGTGTGCCATAGCGTGGAAGTGTGGAACGGAGATAAGTTGGTGGGCGGATTATATGGAGTGCGGGCAGGAAACGCATTCTGCGGTGAAAGCATGTTCTCACTCGAGCCAAGCGCTTCGAAATTAGCGCTCATCTACCTATCAAGAAAAATGGAGACAGAAGGCGTGAAAATCATAGATTGCCAACTGGAGACACCACATCTTGCGTCGATGGGCGGCGAGCACATCACCTACAGCCAATACATGACATTACTCACAGGCCAGCCATACGAATAAAGAAACCTCGGCTATACCTTATGCAAACCACCACATAACGGTATGCGCTACACACCCCACTATACGACAAATGCCGTCGTCCCCCCAAAAAAGGGACAACGGCTATGCGTTGCCTTAAGCGATTACCTAAGTGAATTACTTGTAAACGCTGTCGCTAACAGAGAGGCTGTAACGGCCTTTTGCACGACGTCGAGCGAGTACCTTACGGCCATCAGCTGTCTTCATGCGATGACGGAAACCATGCTTGTTAGCTTTCTTTCTGTTTGATGGTTGGAATGTTCTTTTCATCTTTATTATAATTTTATTTTATTAGCGCTTATGCAAATTGCGACTGCAAAATTAGTCACTTTTTTGAAAATAAACAAGTAAGTGAAAGATTTTTAATGCAAAGTTTTTGCACTTTTTGCGCAATTAGCGTAATTTTGCAGAAGTTTTTGAAACGAACAACAATTTCTAACTAAAATAACAGACAAACAAATTTATGATTAACGCTCAAGACATTAAAAACGGTGTTTGCATCCGTTTAGACAACCAGCTCTATTTCTGCATTGAATTCCTGCACGTGAAGCCTGGAAAGGGCAACACTTTCATGCGCACTAAGCTGAAAAACGTTGTTGACGGCCGCGTGATTGAACGCCGTTTCAACATTGGTGAAAAACTCGAAGACGTTCGTGTAGAACGCCGTCCTTACCAGTACCTCTACATGGATGGTGAAGACGCTATTTTCATGAACCAAGAAACTTTCGACCAAGTTCCCATCAACAAGGAAATCGTGAGCGGATCGGCATTCATGAAGGAGGGCGATGTTGTGGACGTTGTCACCGACGCCTCAACTGAATCAGTTCTCTATGCAGAAATGCCAGTAAAGACAGTGCTTGAAGTCACCTACACCGAGCCAGGCGTGAAGGGCGACACAGCCACCAACACCCTCAAGCCAGCCACTGTGGAAACTGGCGCAGAGGTGCGTGTGCCTCTGTTCATCAACGTAGGCGAGAAAATCGAGGTTGACACCCGCGACGGCAGCTATGTGGGCCGTGTTCGCTAAATCCTAATAGAGCTTATAGTGTGGCGCAAATGGTTGCCACAAGTAACGATAAAAATGGGCAACATTCTAAATTTAGAGTGTTGCCCAAATTTTTATACGATCACAAATGTTTAATCAGCGGCCCTTGCCACACGAGTAGGGCGATTCACTTTCACGGTGTAGGTCTGTCGGATATCGCGCGACGATGCGCCCACCTTCACCTTATATTCGCCAGGATTCACCGTGAAGGCTTTTTTATTCACCTTATAGGTAGAGAAGGCATCCTCATCAAGCATAATGGTGACAGTGCGCTTTTCACCCGGCTTCAAATTCACCTTTTCAAAGCCACGAAGCGTCTGCACAGGGTCGGCTTCTGGCACTACGGTAGGCTCCACATACACTTGCACCACTTCGGCGCCAGCCACTTTGCCCACGTTGGTCACATCCACCTTCACTTGGCACTGACGGTCGGTGCGCTTCACTTTAAGATTACTGTAAGCGAATCTCGTGTAGCTCAATCCAAATCCAAAAGGAAAGGCAGGTTCCACATCACCCTTGTCGAAAGAGCGATAGCCCACCAATAGGCGCTCATCATAATTCAGGTAATGCTCCCCTTCTTTCTCATAATAATTATTGCTGGATGAATAATCCTCCCACTTTTTAGCCCAGGTGCAGGTGAGTTTTCCACTCGGACTCACCTTACCGCTGATGATATTGGCCAATGCCTGGCCACCGCCCTGACCCGGATAGCCCGCCCAAATAATGGCGCGCACATCGTTGGCCCAGCTGCTCACGTCGAGTGCGCCACCAGAGAAGAGCACCACCACCACATTGGCATTGGAGGCTGCGGCATCCTTAATCATCCTCACCTGCTCGGCTGGGAGCTGCCAAGGCCGATCCTTACCCTCTTTTTCCACTTTTTCACCGAATCCAGCTGTCACAATCACGGCATCACACAGCGCGGCATCAGTGGCAAGGTTGTCCACTTGGGCTATGCGGTAGCCCAGTCGGATGCCAGCCTCGCCTTCCGCTTCGGCATAGTCGATTCGGATAGGATAGTCGTGGTTGGCCTGAAGATTAACGGTGAGCTCTTTTCCTCTGAACGAGTGGTTGCCCCAGTTGTCGAGCACCAGCGCATCGTCAATCCACATCCGGCTTCCGTCGTCGCTGGAAAGAAGCAGGGTATATTCACCAGAGGCAGGCACACGCAAATAACCGGTATAGCGTATCGAAAAATTATCATTACCCAAGAAATCGGGCTGCGGCGTACCGTTGCCCCAATAAAAATTAAGTCCATCCACATAGTCGCTCATCAGCGGAGCGCCACCAAGGTTTGGGTTATTGAAGTATTCAGCTTTCAGCCCCGGAGTCCTGCCACCGCGGTCGCGGTAAAGATGGGTGCAGGGTTCCTCATCATAAATCTGATGCTCCTTAATATCAATGCCCTTCATTGCCACCTTTAGTCCGCCTGTAATCGACGTGGTGGTGTAAGGGCGCACCTTTGAACTACCGCCGCCACATGGGATCTGGTTGGCAAACGGGCCAACCACCATCACCGACTTAGCTTGAGAGATTGGCAGAAGGCTTCCCTGGTTTTTAAGTAGCACGATGCCCTCCTCAGCCACTTTTTGAGCCACCTGAGCATTGTTCTTATTATTGAGAATGGCAAGGTCGTCGGTAGGTTTTGTCTTGTCGAAGTCAAATCGGTATATCATGCCCAATATGTGACGCACCTTCTCATTGATCATCTTCACGGTTATACCCTCATTGTTCAGGGCTGCCTGGAGGCTGTCGCGGTTAAAGTATTTAGCAGTGTTCTTTCCGTCCATATCCAAATCCAGACCGCCCCGCATAGCGCCTCCCACGCTGTGAGTGGCGCCCCAGTCGCTCATCACCACACCTTTAAATCCCCACATGTCGCGAAGCACCTTATTGTTGAGCCAAGAGTTCTCGGTGGCGTAGTATCCGTTCACCAGATTATACGAATCCATTACGCACGCCACATCGGCGTCTTCCACTGCAGCGCGAAAAGCCGGGAAATAGATTTCGTGGCAAGTGCGCTCGTCGGCACGAGAGTCGATGCGCTTGCGTCCCCACTCCATATTGTTGAGCGCAAAATGCTTCACCACTGCCGCCACTCCATTCTGCTGAAGTCCTTTAATAAATGGCACGGCCAGTTGAGCCGACAGATAGGGGTCCTCGCTAAAGTACTCAAAATTACGTCCGCACACAGGGGCACGCATAATGTTCACGCCAGGGCCGAGCAGAATGCCCACCCCACGGGCTTTGCAGTCCACAGCCAAAGAGGTGGCCATGGCTGCCACCATTCGGCGGCTCCAGGTTGACGCCGTGAGCACAGAGGCAGGATACTGAGTGGACTTGCCATAATTGCGCACGCCCACCGACGCATCGGCCATTTTCACTTCGGGAATGCCCAATCGGGGAATTGGATATGTGCTAAAACCGCCCTTGTATTCTCCGAGCATATCCATCTTCTCTTCCAGTGTCATCTTGGAGAGCGTGGACTCCACTTTTTTTTGCAAGGCAATCTCCGCCGACTTGCTTTGCTTCTTCGCCGCGCCCACAGGCATTGCCATCACACAAAAACCTATCACACCAAACAATATTTTTTTTAGCACCATGTCATTCATAAAAGTTTAGAATCTGATTCAACACAATTCATCATGCACAAATATAATGAATTATTCCCAATCAGCCCTAAAAATTATGAGAGAAAACAAACAACAACGCACCATTCCCCCATCATTTTCCCATACTCTTTAATTTTTCAACAACCTTTCTATGAAAAAAACAAATTCGTATTGCATAACAATAAAATGTTGTATATATTTGTGGAGCAAAAACAAAACTGGCTATCACGCAACCATTTAACCCAAACAAGAAAATGAATACTAAACAAAAAGCCACCTTACAAACCATCATAATCTTTGTTGCACTTCTTTTAGCGTCGTCATGCAACGAGATTAACGATATTGGCTTGGAACAATCCCAGCTTCAATCAAAAGCTAAATTTAACATCGGTAAAAATGAAGATTTCAAGGTATCTACTCAACTACTAAAAAAATACCTTAAAATAAAGAAAGAAACACCTTTAAAAATCACCCCAGTTGTCATAGATGGCGACACATTAGCCTACAAACTAAACTATAAAAAAGGCTGGAAATTAATTTCAGGCGACCAGCGGATATCGCCTATAATTACAGAGTCAGAAAGCGATATAGACCTGTCAAATCCAAACGACCCTAACACATCATGCGTCAGCGGGCTGTTATATAACATCAGAAAAATCCGAGAATCAAGAGAAAAAAGTAAAAGTCCTATTTGGGAATTGCTTGAAGAAAGACCATCGCCTCCCCTAAAAAAACAACGCAAAGTAAAAACAAGGGGGTTAGGTCGAGGAATGTGGATCCCAACAGACACTACATTCGGCACAAAAACATACAATTATCCTCATGTTATCACAACCTCCTGGCATCAAGGGTATCCTTATAACATTTTTTGTCCAATAGTTTCAAGTAGCAGTGGCGAGTTGATTCACGCACCCGTGGGATGTGTACCCGTTGCAGTGGGGCAAGTCATTTACCATTATAGAATAAATAACAACCGTAATATTGAAATTCCAACATCGGCAACTGGCCCAACATTAACAAGTAAAGAACAGTTTGACATCACATCCAAGTCTGTAAATGGATGGAAATATCTTTCTTCTAACAACTATTATGTCGCTATGTTTTTAAGGGATCTTGGAAAGAAAATGCATACCGAATATAGGGCAGCCGAATCAGGCACAGCCGCAAATAAAGTTTGCGTAATGAGAGATTACTATATGCTAAATTATGCCCAAAAAGAAAAATATGATTATGGCGTGTTAATAAGCCACTTACAAAAACGCGAGCCTGTAATTGTCGCTGCAAAAAACACTTCAGGAGAAACAGGCCACTTTTTCATCATAGACGGCTATAAGGAAGTTTGCGAGAATTTGGTGATTAAATATGAGTGGGACGAAACTCATGAAATCACCGACGATGATTTCAACCGTTATCCACAAGAAGTTTTTGAGCCTGACCCTAAAGGAGGCACAGAAAAATATGTAGAAGTGCTGTCTGACAAAAACACATATATCACAATGAACTGGGGATGGCAAACGCCAAACACCACATGGTATATTGCACATGAGTATTCTGCATCTTATGAAGGTAGTGATTTTGCAGGTTCATTTACGCGTCCAGGAAAAGACTACACCTATAGTCCATATTGGACTTCTGCTGGTGGCACATATAACTCTGTAGCGTATATGTTCTATAATTTCCAAGAATTTTATCCAGGCGAAGACAATACTGGAGAAACTCGTCCCTAATATATAATTCCACAACACAATTTAATATAGACAATATTGTCATCAATGCACTAAAAAAATCATTCATTTTTAATTCTTTGTAGCTATGAAAACTTCTATCTATTATTGTATGCTCATGAGCTTGACAATGATGATAACATCTGTGTCATGCAACGAGAGTGACGGACCAAATGAATCTGGAGAAAAACCAGCAGAGTACAGCATCAAGCTCTCGGCCAGACAAAAGCAGGCCCTCAACCAAAGTAACGACTTCGCTTTTGATGTATTAAAAGCTGTGAATAACGAAAATAACAATGTGCTTGTGTCGCCTTACAGCCTCGGTCAAGCGCTTGCCATGCTTGCTAACGGAGCGGTAGGAGAGACCTACGATGAAATTTCCAGAGCGCTTAAAATTGGGGACGATGTCACACTTGACGACATCAACAGCTATTACGCCATCATGAACACTGCCCTAACCAACAGCATCAAATGCTCATCAAAGTTGGCCATAGCCAATTCACTATGGCTTAACAAGCAATATGAGGGTAAAATTCTTGAAGAATATAAAATTGGCATGAGATCAAATTTTAACGCGAAAGTTTCAGCTCTTGATTTCAGCGAAAGTAAAAGCGTGGACGCCATCAACAATTGGTCTAAAGAAAAGACCAATGGCTTAATTCCTAATATCACAAAAGGACTAGACCCAAAAACGGATGTAGCCATACTGCTGAACACCTTATTCTTCAAAGGATTTTGGAGTTATTTCCCCAAAAAGAACACATACAACGACATTTTCCGCAACCAGTTCGACCGCAATGAGAGCGTAAAGATGATGAAGTCAGACAAATGCAAGCTCTATGGATTCTCCTCAGACAACGAACTGATGGTAGAGTTTGACTACAGTGGAAACGCATTCCAGCTTCTGGTAATCATGCCCAAAAAAGAAAAAATCAACAGCTACATCGCTAATCTTAACGGAGATCGATACAATCAGCTACTTACGCAAATCGTGGCAAACGAGTCGGAAGTGACAATGCCTAAGTTCAAAGGATCTTATAACAACCAGCTCATCGCCCCACTCGCAAAAATCGGTATCAAAAAAGCATTCTCCGACGATGCCCAATTTGGGAAAATCAGCTCCAGTCTCGGAGTTTGCGTCACTGCCGTTCAGCAATACACCACGATTGAAGTAAACGAAGACGGTACAACAGCCGTTGCCAGCACAAAGGTGGATTTAGGGTTCACTTCCACTGGCCAGCTTCCTAAACAATTCATTATCGACCATCCATTTATCTACATTATTCGGGAGCGCACCACTGGCGTGATACTCTTTATCGGGAAAACTCAGAGCCTTGAAGGCATGCAGTAGTAGTGTGAGCCGACATTATAAAACCTCAAACATTCCCCTCCATAAGCCCAAATGAGCTGTGTCAGAACGGGGGCGTAGTGTCGTCGGACGGAGAGAGGAAATTCACATTCGGGGCAGGCGGAGTGAACTCACCGGGCTGAGGTGCGCTTGGCTGCTGAAGCGGCACGGCACCCTCGCCGCCACCGCCATTGATCTTCGACTCATATTTCTCTGTGCTGGTTTCAAAACCTTCGTCCCAGTTCTCAAAGCGGGCATATTTGCCCACGAAGCGCATCGGCACATCGCCCACCGAACCGCTACGGTGCTTGGCAATGATAAACTCGGCCTTGCCCTTAATGTCGTTGCCTTCAGCATCGACCGACGACTTCGTGTAATACTCGGGACGGTGGATAAAGCAAACAATGTCGGCATCCTGCTCAATGGAGCCCGACTCACGAAGGTCGCTCAACTGCGGACGCTTGCCATTTTTGTCATCGCCACGCGACTCCACATTACGGTTGAGCTGCGACAAGGCGATAATCGGTATATTCAGCTCTTTGGCCAACTGCTTCAGCGACCGCGAAATGGTGCTGACCTCCTGCTCGCGGCTGCCAAACTTCATACCAGAGGCGTTCATCAACTGTAGGTAGTCGATAATGATGAGCTTAATGTCGTGCTCCTTCACCAGGCGGCGAGCCTTGGTGCGGAGTTCAAACACGGAAAGCGACGGTGTGTCATCAACATAGAGCGGTGCGGAATACAAATCCTTGATTCGGGTCATCAAGTTATCCCAGTCGGCCTGGCTCAAGTCGCCACTCTTGATTTTCTCGCTTTCAAGGTTACACACGTTGCTTATCAAACGGTTCACCAACTGAAGGTTCGACATTTCAAGGGAGAACACAGCCACAGGTATGTTGTAATCAACCGCCATATTCTTTGCCATCGACAGCACGAGCGCGGTCTTACCCATTGCCGGACGGGCAGCGATAATAATCAAGTCGCTGTTCTGCCAGCCGGAAGTCACCTTATCGAGGTCGCGGTAGCCCGTTTGCAGGCCGCTCAAGCTGCTGTCGCTGCTTGCCGCCTCCTGAATTTTCTTCATAGCCTCGTTGATGACGGGGTCAATCTGTGTAAAGTCGCGCTTCAAAGTGGACCTTGACAGCTCAAAGAGCTTGCCTTCAGCCTCCTGCATCAGCTCGTACACGTCTACCGAGTCGTCAAAAGCAAGGGTGCCAATCTGGGAGCTGTAGCTAATCAGCTCTCTCGCCAAATATTTTTGTGCCACGATTTGCGCATGGTACTCGATATTGGCTGCCGATGCCACACGGCCGGTAAGCTCAGATATATGCGCAGGGCCGCCCACCTCATCAAGATTGCCGTTGGCACGAAGCTGCTGGGTCACGGTGAGCAAGTCGATAGGCAGCTGCTGTGCGCCAAGGTCGCGAATGGCGGAATAGATGAGCTGATTGGCTCTGAGGTAGAAACTTTCGGGCGACAGAATGTCGCTCACCAAAGGATAAGCGTCCTTCTCTAACATAATAGCACCAAGCACAGCCTCCTCTATTTCTATGTCTTGAGGCTGAGTCTTGCCGAGATCCGTCAGTGGCTCACTTTCGTGTGTGGGCTTACGGCGGTATTGCTTGTTCTTTTTTCCTGTTTCAAATTCCATATCATATTCCTTATTTGGAACTGCAAAGTTAAAATAATCGCACGAAAAAATCTATTTTTTCCGACATCATTATATTAACATTGTATCAACATGGCATTAACATGAGCCACACACCATTTGAGGGCTTTCCACGTCAAATTGCTGATGGAATAAGCACGATGTGTCATATCCGCCCGTTGTCGAGGTAGCTGTAATATCTGCCCGAGCGGCAAACGATAATATGGTCGAGAAAATTGACATCCACAGCCATACAGCCTTCCTTCACCCGCTGTGTAAGACGGTCGTCCTGCATGCTCGGACGGTCACTGTCGCTGGGGTGATTGTGCGCCAGAATCACGCCATCGGCAAGGTTGTCAATCAGCTCGCGCAATATCATCTTTATATCGGTCACAGCTGCCGAAGTGCCACCCTTGCTCATACATTTGCAGCCTATCACACGCTTTGCGCGGTTAAGCATCAGTATCCATATTTCCTCATGCTCAAGATAATCCATCTTTTGACGCAAATAGCTGTAGGCGTCCTGGCTTGAGGTAATTTGCTTTTCTTCCATGATCTCCACTTGATAGCGGCGCGAGAGTTCGAGTGACGCCATCAGTTCAGTAGCTTTCACTGGTCCTATTCCTTTATATTTCTGCAGCTCCTTCACACCCGACCGTGCTATTTTCGACAGTTTGTTACCACTGTCGGCAAGAATGCGCTGGCACAGGTCCACCACACTCTCACCAGGTGTCCCACTCCCTATCACAATGGCCATCAGCTCAGCAGTTGACAGCGCCTCAAAGCCAAACTTCAAGGCTTTCTCGCGGGGGCGTTCCTCCTCCAGCACATGAAGTGTGAGCGTGCGAGTGCCCACCAGCGATTTTTTCTCGGCATCCATAGCTATTTTCCTTTACGAATGGCAATCTCCTCCTCCACGTCTCTGCCATGGCCAAGCAGTATTTTCCACACATAGGCCTTGATAAAGCCGCAACCGTAGCTGCCAAGCTGGATAAAGCTGGTAACCACCGCCAAAGAGGCTATTTTCAGGCTTTTCGTCGCCACCAATGCGCTCAGCCACAGCATCACCACATACAGCGCTAAAGGCAGGATAGCCCACCACCGCCAGAATAGGGCAAGCAATATGAGCGACACACACCCGATGACGAACACCGCAGGCAGCGTGTGCACAAGTTTCATTGAGTCGGGATAAAGCAGCTTGAGCGTGATGCGCGACATGCCAAACACATAAGTCTGTCGGGAAAAGGACTTCAAGGTGTTACGTCGCTTGTGATACACGTAAGCATCGCGGAAAAGCGTGATAGAGAAACCGGCCTTGCGAATACGGGTGCTCATGTCAATGTCCTCACTGAACATTTCACGAAATCCGCCCACGGCTTGCCACACTTTACGGCTATACCCCATATTGAACGATCGCGGCACAAACTTCTCAAGCTGCACCTTGCCGCCACGAATGCCGCCCGTGGTCAAGAAAGCGGTCATTGAGAAAGATATGGCCTTCTGCGTGTCGTTGAAGTCATCGCTCGCGGCGTCGGGTCCGCCAAAGCAATCCACAGGGTTGTTCTTCAGCGAGGCTGTCAACACCTCAAAATAGCGTGGTGGAATCACACAGTCGCTGTCAAAGAATATGAAGTAGTCGCCACTGGCGCGCTCTATGCCATAGTTTCTGGCTATGCTCCGCCCCTCATTCTCTTTCCAGAAATAGTGCACATTAATTTTGCCAGCGTAAGCTCTGGCTATGTCATCGCACCGCTCTGTGGAGCCGTCCTCCACAAGAAGCACCTCAAAATCATCACTCGACTGCTTTGAAAGGCTCTCAAGCAGGTCTCGGACTTCGCCTCGCCTATTATACACAGGCACAATCACTGAGAAATATGGTTTACTCTGATTCGTAGTCATCTTTCATGCTAATATATCTGCACAAAGATAGAAAAAAAATGCGGATTTTTGCCTAACTTTGTCACTTTGAAAACAATTTTAGAAACTAATCTGCTCCTACTTATTTTTATGAAGCAATATAAGAATTTTCTACTCACAGCCCTGCTGGTCATCTGTGCAGGCATATCGGTGTTTGCCACCGCTCCGGCAGGATATTACAGATCGCTCAACGGCCTGAAAGGACAAGCGCTGAAAGACGCAGTACATAATCTCATCAAGCCACACACCGTGGTGTCGTACAACAGCCTGTGGAACTATTTCCCGTCCACCGACTGTGTGCCCACCGACAGAAGCAGGGTGTGGGACATGTATAGCAGCAACGTTTACCACTTCAACGGCTTCCGTGGCGTGCAAGGAATGCACAAGGAGCATTCTTTCCCGAAAAGCTGGTGGGGTGGCACGGAGGTGGACGCCTACACCGACCTTCACCACCTCTACCCAAGCGACGGCGAAGCCAATATGGCAAAAAGCAACCACCCACTGGGCGAAGTGGCGAATGCCAGCTTCGACAACGGCGTGACCAAGGTGGGCACACCTGTGAGTGGCCAAGGCGGTGGCGATGGCGCGGTGTTTGAGCCAGGCGACGCTTATAAAGGCGACTTCGCACGCACCTATTTCTATATGGCCACCTGCTATCAAGACTACAACTGGAAGCACACCTTCATGGTGAACAACAGCAACTGGAAGACGCTCAACACCTGGGCCATCGACCTGCTGCTGAAATGGAGCCGCAACGACCCCGTGAGCGACAAGGAGAATGATCGAAACGATGCGGTGTATCGCATTCAAAACAACCGTAACCCATTCATCGACCACCCGGAGCTGATAGAATATATCTGGGGCGACAAGCAAAACCAGGTGTTCAATATCGATGGCGGTGGCGACACACCAGAAGGAGAGCCCACACTCACCACTCCCACACAGGGCACCGAGCTGAATTTTGGTGAGGTGGCACTGGGAAAGAGCATCGACTATGTGGTGTATGTGAAAGGCGAGCGACTCACCAACTCGCTTAGCGTGAGAGTATATAAGAACGATTACCAAATGTTCACCACCAATGTCACCTCCATCGACCGCACCACGGCCAACAGCGAGCAAGGCTATCCGCTTGTGATCACCTACACGCCCACGGCAATAGGCACTCACAAAGCGAAACTGCTCTTGAGCGACGGCGGCTTGGTCGGAAGCATCGGAGTGGAACTGTCTGCTTCGTGCCTGCCAGCGCCTACACTTAATCCTATCCTCGCCTATGATGCCACCAATGTGACCGACACCAGCTTCGTGGCCAACTGGCAAGCCACAACAGACGTCATCGACTACTACATTGTGAATCACGCCATCTTCGATGAGAACAATGACGAGCTGGACAGCGAATCGATGATTGTGGACGCCGACGAGTCGAGCTGTGAGTTCACAAACTTTAAACTCGGCAAAAAGCACACCTACACCGTACAATCATACCGCCTTGGATACACATCCGAGGAATCGAACGTCATCACTATCGAGAACAGCAACGGCATTGGCGACGTGAACGCCGACGGAAAGGTGGACGTGAGCGACGTGACCATGGTCATCAATATGATTCTCGGCACTGAGAACAAATCGGAGAATGCCGACATCAACGCCGACGGCAACATCAACGTGAGCGATGTGACTGCGCTCATCAACCTCATTCTAAGCTAAACACATCCTCATAGTGGCGCATAGGAGCACGCTAACAGCCATGTGCATTCAGCCACCCTCACAGGCACTCCATCTTTTTGTGGCATAAAACCACCTAAACGGGATGGAGTGCTTCATTTCTCACACTTTACCAAGAAAAAAAACGCAAAAAGGTGAAAAAAATATCAATATGATAGTGTCACTTAAATATTTTTTCTAAATTTGGGGTATCAAAACTAAGGTATTAACCAATATAACTAAACAACTTTAAAAACAAACAAAAAAATGAAAGTCGGTATTCCAAAAGAAATTAAAAACAATGAAAACCGCGTAGGTATGACTCCTGCCGGTGTAGCCGAATTAGTAAAGAATGGTCACGAAGTGCTTGTGCAGCACACTGCTGGCGAAGGCAGCGGTTTTCCTGATGAGCAATACACAGCCGTGGGAGCCAAGATACTCCCCACCATTGAAGATGTGTATGCCACAGCCGACATGATTGTGAAAGTGAAAGAGCCTATCAAACCCGAGTACAAACTCATCCGTAAAGGCCAACTTCTTTTCACCTATTTCCACTTCGCAAGTGATGAGGAGCTCACCAAGGCTATGCTTGAGAGTGGCGCCATCTGCCTCGCTTACGAGACTGTTCAGACTCCCGACCACCGTCTGCCTTTGCTCGTGCCCATGAGTGAAGTGGCTGGTCGCATGGCTGCCATCAACGGCGCTTACTATCTTCAGAAAACCAAAGGCGGCAAGGGCAAGCTCATTGGTGGCGTGCCTGGCGTAAAGCCTGCCAAATTCCTCGTGCTCGGAGGTGGCACCGTGGGAGAAGCATGCGCACGCTATGCCGCTGGCATGGGAGCTGATGTCACCATCACCGACGTGTGGTTGCCACGTCTGCGCCAACTCGACATCGAAACTCCAGCCAATGTGCACACACTTTACAGCTCGGAACACAATATACGTCAAGAGCTGAAAGACGTGGATGTGGTTGTGGGCTCTGTGCTCATTCCCGGCGAAAAGACTCCATACCTTATCAGTAAAGAGATGCTGAAAGAAATGCAGCCTGGCACTGTGCTCGTGGATGTGGCTATCGACCAAGGCGGCTGCTTCGAGACCTCTCGTCCTACCACCCACTCTGATCCTACTTACGAGGTGGACGGCATTCTCCACTATGCTGTGGCCAATATTCCTGGCGCAGTTCCTAACACCTCTACCATGGCGCTGACCAACGCTACACTGAAATACGCTGTGGCTCTCGCCAACAAGGGCTGGAAGAAAGCCTGCAAAGACGACGAGGCTCTCTACAAGGGTCTGAACGTGGTGGAAGGCAAAGTCACCTTTAAAGGAGTGGCTGAAGCATGGAACATGCCTTACGAGCCTGTAGTGCTCTAAGACCAAGGCCAAATCTGTTTTCACAGCTTTAGAGAAAAGTCAAAAACAGACCTATATTATTTGCCGTGACACGCCCACAAAGGTGTGCCACGGTGTTTTTTTCTAACAACTGCAGTGGCAAAAAATGAAAAAAATTGTAAATTTGCGACATGATGAGGCAAAAGAAGAAAGTAAAGACGGGGCGGTTAGGGCTGTATGTGGCTCTGCTAATCAGTGCTTTCGCTATGATGGCGATACTAAAAAACTGCGGCAAACAAGAAACGCCAATCCTGCCAGAAGCCAATGCTCCGTTTAAAAAAAGTGGTGGCGACACCATTGACGTGGCAATTGAATACGCCCCTGTGAGCTACTACACCTATGCCGACACTCTCGGCGGACTGAACTACGACTTGCTCCGGCTGGTGTCGAAACGAATGCACAGGCCTATGAAATTCCACTCTGTGGTCACATTGAGCAAGGCACTCGACAATCTGGAAAACGGCTCCTACGACCTGATCGCCGGCGAGGTGGCCAGCACCTCCGACACGCAGAAACGCTTCCTGTGCTCCGATGTGGTTTTCCTCGACAAGCAAGTGCTCGTGCAGCGAAAAGACGCAAAAGGACGCACCCGAGTGAAATCACAGCTCGACCTCGCCGGCAAGACGGTGTGGATAGTGAAGGGCTCGCACATGAAGGAGCGTGTAGAAGCGTTGAGCCGGGAGATTGGCGACACCATACACATCAAGACGGAAAGCCACTACGGTCCTGAGCAGCTATTCCTCAAAGTGGTGACACGGGAAATAGACTATGCCGTAATCAACAGCCTCATCGCTCACCAGCTTGCGAAAAAATATGAAGGCAAAGTGGATGTGAGCCGCGACATTAGCTTCTCGCAACTCCAGTCGTGGCTAATGAAGAAGTCTGACAAAAAACTGTGTAAAGAAATCAACGAGCAAATCAAAGCCATAAAGGCCGATTCGCTCGTGTACCACTCACTTCTCCGTAAATACTTTGAATAAAGGCTGCAGCCTCTCCATGCCGCCATCTTATCTACACGCAAAAAGGAGCGGTTATTCGTCGCTGCCGGTGGCATGGTTTTCGCCTCGGGCTTCACCATCTTCAACTTTGAGGCCTCCCCTCCTGGTCTGACGGAGCTTTTTGATGTAGGCAAGTTCATTTACGGCATAGTCAAAGCTTTCTGGGTCGTTAAGCAAGTCTTTGAACGCCTTCTCCGCATCATCGAGCTTGCCAAACTCTATCAAGGAGAAAGCGTAACGCCTGCGCAGGAACGACTCCAGCTGGCGCACATTTTCGGGCAATTCATCCATACCCTCGCAATGCTTGCTTAAATCATCAAGAATCATACCAATTTCAGAAAACACGCGAATGTCGCCAGAATTGGCCAGCACATTCACATATTCCATCAAATACTTGATATTGCCAATGCTTCTTGTCAAATTCAAGTAATAGTACGCTTTCTCATACAAGCCCAGCTCACAATGGCAATACCCTAAGCAGTATGTAAGCTCATAAAACTGATTCTTTTCAGCCTTCCCGAGCGAGAAAAATTTATTTCGCAAGGCGTGATAGGCATTCTCAAGATGGGCAATGGCCTCAAAATAGCGATTGCTGAGCATATATTTCCGGCCCCAGTACATATTATATGCCACATTCGCATTGGTCACATCCAGGATCAGCCACTGTTCATCGGTCAATTCCTGCACCTTCCCCTCACTCAGCTTGATTTGGGCATCTTTCCACATGTAATCAGCCTCCGCCCGGAGTTCTTCTGCCGACACAAAGTCGTAGGCGAGCAAAAGCGATAAAGTGGATAAGGCCGCGTTATTCTTTGGCCCTGCCTTAGACAAGCGCACGCTCGCATCAGCAGAGTCAAGGGAAAGCGTCATACGGAAAAAGGCGGTATTGCCTGCAGCTCCAGCTTTACGCAGCGTGAGCGTAAACACCTGATCCTCATCAGCGCCTTCATTCATATGGGTATGGTAGGTGGCAATCACGGTCACCACCGAAGATAGATACGCAGGATGTTCACTCTTTTTGTCAATAATGAGTGAGACAAGGTTGAGGTCGTCAAAACCATTGTCACTATCCTCTTGCGTGGTCAGCCCCTTATCGTCAACCACCTGCAGACGGGAAATTTCTATATCAGTTCTATCAAGCAGATCTCGCAACAGGTAGCCTAAGGTGAGCGAACGGTCTTTTGACTGCACGGTAGAAGATACCTGTTTCTGACCATGCGCCATTTCCTGGTTGCGAATCAAGAAAAACTCACGTTCCTGCTCACCATACACACGTTCCACATCACGCACACCCTTCGATTTTGCATGCTCTATGGCGGCCGTCAGCTGCTCGCGACACAGACGTGAGGCCTCAAAGAAAGAGGACAAGTGCTCAGAAACAGAATTCTCTGCCAGCGCCTCAGTGTAGAAAGTAAGGTGAACAGCCACTTTACCCACTTCTTTTTTTATCTCATACGCAAACTTGAAATCTGATTGAATATTTCGCTGATTACACACGCTCCTCACAATGTCCAGATCTTCGACTGGCACTTCAGCAATTCCCGGGAAAAAGAAGTCAATGTCGGAGGTCTTGTAAACGAAAGCCACAAAATGGCCTCCCTGATAGTCGAAGATGTAGCGGTCATATCCTCTGGTGTGCTTTTCATCGTCGGCATCATAATCAAATTGGATATTAGAATCACTAAAAAAGCGCTTCAGCATTTCTTCTGCGCTGCCATAAGTACCATTATTTCCACATTGTGAGGGTGGTACTGCATCTGGCACAGAAGCAGAAGTGTGTTTCACCATTCCTTTACAAAATTTATTGATTAACGAATTTAAACCCATATTAAATATAAAAATTAGCGATTTATGTTTTTCGAATAGCAATCACACAAAAGTAAACACAAACCTGCATTACGCCAAATTATAGCACGCATATTTTTACAAAAAAAGTGAGAGGAATGCACTTTTCGGCACTCCCCTCACACTATTGCGGGTTATATATGAATCACATCAAATGGCCTGCGTAATGTCCCACACAAAAGCGCGAAGACCGAGCTTCGGTGTGAGCGCATCTTGCTCATGCAGATAGTCGAGCACACGCTGCACGCGGTCGGCTGGAGCCATCACAAGCATAGCCGAGCACATAGATGGCCATGCGTGGGAGCCATAGTGGGGCTCACCTGTCTTTGAACCACGGCCAAGCACCTGCTCCCAGGCTGTGAAACCACGACAGCCCATTTTATTGAGATTTTCGACAATGCGGTCGTAATAGGCTTGGTCGAATGCTATAAATATTGCTTTCATTACTTTTCTTGATTATTAGAGTTCTTCATTTCTAAAGCCTTATGCAGCTTGCGACGCTGACGACGCACACCATTAAAGGCAAAGATTGTGTAAAGAGTAGGCACAAAGAGAAGTGTAAGGATAGTTGAGAATGTCAAACCACCAATCACAGCCGTGCCCATTGGTCGCCACATTTCAGCACCTTCACCGGTACCCACAGCCATTGGCACCATACCGAGAATGGTGGTGAGTGAGGTCATCAGCACTGGGCGCATACGGCTTCGGCCTGCATTCAGCACCGACTTGGTGATGCTCAAGCCACGCTCACGGTTAAGTGTAATGTAGTCGATGAGCACAATACCGTTCTTCACCACAATACCAATCAGCATAATACCGCCAATCATCGACATCACGTTGAGGTTGGTGCCCGTTAAGGTGAGGATGAGCACAACGCCCGAGAACGCAAACATGATAGAGGTCATGATGATGGCCGGGTAGGTGAACGACTCAAACTGCGAAGCCATCACAATGTACACCAGAATAATAATCAGCACGGCAAGCATTGCCAAGTCGTGGAATGAATCCTGCTGGTCTTCATACGAACCGCTCAAGTTGATCGTCACGCCTGCAGGCACATCCATCTTGTCAATTAAAGGCTGGGCGTCGGCAATGATGTCGCTCATCGGGCGGTCTTGCACCACGGTCGACACTGTGATAATACGCTCACGGTCCTTACGCTCGATGGTTGGAGGATTAAAGCGCTCAACCACCGTGCCCACTTCTTTCAGGCGCACGCCCTTGCCTTGCGCATTGAAGAGGAGAATGTTCTCGATATCTTCAATCGACTGGCGGTGTTCGGGGTCGTACATCACCTTGATGTCGTACTCATCACCGTCTTCACGGAAGTATGAGGCTGTGGAGCCATTGATACGGTTACGCAAAGCCGTAGCGGCAGTACTGAGGTTCAAACCATAGATAGCCAATTTGTCACGGTCAAAGTCCACTTGATACTCGGGCTGATAACTGTCGCGGCTAATTCTAATGTCGGCAGTTCCTTTCACTCCAGAAAGAATGCGCTTCAATCGTTGAGCCACACTATCGGTCTTTTCAAAGTCGTAGCCATAGATTTCGTAGTCAATGGTGGACTGGCCACTCATACTGCTACCACGGCTACCGCCCACATTCACCTGATACTTGTCGATTTCAGGATATTTCTTCAAGTCCTCACGCATCAAGCCGGCAATTTCCACAAGGCTTCTCTCGCGCTCTTTGAGCGGCTTAAGCATAATGTTCATAGAAATGATGTGAGAGCCGTTGCTCTGCATCGAAGCATAAGTGTTGTCGGTGCTGGCTTGACCTACGGTGTAGTTGAACTTGTCGATCTCTGGATATTTCTTGGTCCATTCCTTATACAAGCGCTCCGACACATCCTTCGCCATGTCCACGCGTGTGCCTATAGGCAATTCCAGTGTCACGCCCAGACGGCCGTTATCGCTCGTGGGGAAGAACTCTGAGCCAATATATTTTGTCAGCTGCATTGAGCCCAAGAACACAAGGAGGGCAACTGCTGTGGTGATCCAGCGGTGTTTCACCACGAGGCTGAGAAGCCAGTGAAAACCATCGTCAAGTTTGTCGAGCCCTTTTTCAATCGGGCCATAGAACCGGGTAAACCATTTTCCTTTCTTTGGATTCAGGCGGAGCAACTGGCTACAGAGCATTGGCGTAAGCGAAAGTGCCGCGCAGGTGGAAATCACCATCATAATGGTCACCATCCAGCCCAACTGACGGAAAAGCACACCGGTCATACCGGTCACGAGCGTCAACGGGAAGAACACGGCTATCAGTGTGAGTGTGGACGCAATCACGGAGATTGCCACCTCATTGGTGCCATGCACTGCGGCCTGCTTTGGATCTGCACCACGCTCAATGTGGGTGGTCACGTTCTCAAGCACCACAATGGCATCATCCACCACCATACCGATAGAGATTGACAACGCGGAGAGCGACACGATGTTGAGCGTGTTGCCGGTGGCAAGCAAATAGATGAACGAGGCAATCAGGGAGATAGGGATGGTGAGTGCAATGATAATGGTGGCACGCCAGCGTCCCAGGAAGAAGAACACCACAATCACCACGAAGAGCAATGCGTATTCCACTGTCTCAACCAACGACGCGATAGTATTACGGATATTGTCGCTGGTATCAACAATGTAGTCGAGCTTCACGTCTGAAGGAAGTTTCTTCTGGATATCAGGCAGGATTTTCTTAATCTTGTTGGAGATTTCCACAGAGTTGGCGCCACTTTGTTTCTGCACAATAATCATAGCGCCCTTCTGGCCGTTGTTGTAGGTCTCTTGTGCACGCTCCTCCACAGAATCGTCGATACGCGCCACATCACTCAGTCGGACCACAGCGCCGTCTTTCGACCCTACTACGAGGTTGCGCATTTCCGAAGGATCCGTGAATTCGCCCTGCACACGAAGCGAGTAAGTGTCGGAGCCAATATCGAATGTACCACCAGGTATGTTTTTATTTTCTGCCGACACTAATTGTATTACAGACTCTGCAGTAAGATTATAGGCTTCCAGGCGAGCAGGGTCGAGATAGATATGGATTTCACGCTTTGGAGCACCAGAAATCGACACCGTACCCACACCATCTACACGGGCAAGGGTATTGGCCACATCTTCATCAAGAATCTTATACAGGCCAGGCAAACTTTCATTAGCCTGTGCAGAAAGAAGCACGATAGGAATCATGTCGGTGCTGAATTTGAAGATAATAGGCGTTTCGGCCTCATCTGGCAACTGGCTCGACACCATGTCGAGTTTGTCGCGCACGTTGTTAGTCAGCACATCAATGTCGTAACCATACTCAAACTCAAGAGTGATGATGGAGATATTCTCCTTCGAGTTGCTGGTAATGTGCTTGAGGTGCTCCACCGAGTTGAGGGTGTTTTCGAGAGGGCGGGTCACGTTTTGCTCAATATCCTGCGAGCTGGCGCCTTGATACGTGGTCATCACCATAATGGTGTTCGTATCAATGTCAGGATAAAGGTCGATAGGAAGTTGGAGCAGAGAGAACAGACCAATAATAACCACAGCCACAAACACAAGGATGGTGGTTACCGGCTTCTTTACTGCACTTGAATATAAACTCATAGACGTTTTTGATGTTAAAATTCTTTATATCGAGGAATTTCTTTTATCACTTGGCAAGTTGAACCTTTGCGCCATTTGTGAGACGAGTGACACCCTTGGTCACCACGCGCATGCCTGACGACAGGCCTGACTTGATTTCGTAGCGGTTGCCCAGGCGTGTGCCCACTTCCACTTCACGATATTTTACTGTGCCGTTGCTCTCAAGTGTGTAAACGTAGCGCACACCTGAACCAATCTGCTTCTGCACAGCCAAGTCGCTCACCACGATGCTGGTATTGCGTCCGAAATTGAATTTCACACGGGCAAACATACCACTGTGCACCTTGTTGCCGCGGTTGTCGATGGTCACCTCCACTTGGAAAGTGCGGGTATTCACATCCACGCTGGGGTGAATGAGGCTCACGTGGCCGTTGAAAGTTTCATCTGGATAAGTGTCGAAAGTCACGGTCACAGGCATTCCGCTCTTCACGAGCGACATTTCAGTCTCGTTAACAGCTACCACCACTTTCAGCGGGTTTTGCTGCTCAATCACAAAGATTGGCTGGCCTGATGGGAGATCGCCTGTTTGATAGTTACGAACGGTAACCACGCCACTGATAGGGCTGGTGAGTACAGTGTTCTCACTCATGGTGCTCAAAGTGCGACGACTGCTTTGGATAGCGCGCACCTGGCTGTCGTAGGCAGCCTGGAGTTGGTCCACGTTCTGCTGTGTGCCACCACCAATTTTCACAAGCTGCTTTGCACGCTCAAGGTCACGTTTGGCATTGGCAAGCTGAATGCGCTCCTGGTCGATCGTGGCGCTCTGTGTAGCCACGTTCACGTCATCAAGAATCACCAGTCGCTGACCGGCCGACACATGGCTGCCTACGTCCACGAGCAGTCGTTTGATACGTGCTCCGGAGTTCGACATGATCTCATTGGTCTTGTAAGCCTCCACAGTGGCAGTGTATTCACTGATTTGGTCCACAGTCTCAGGGTTGGCGGTTTCCACTTCCACCAGCGGCAAATCCTCCTTTTCGGCTTGTGATGAGTCCTCGCTGCTGTCTTTTTTCGAACAAGATGCCAGCATAGAGGCAATTGTGGCAAATACCATCAAATAGTTAAATGACTTTTTCATAAATTATATCTGTTTGTTTTATTTTGTACTGGTTGTGTATTTGTAGATTGGCGCATTGCCGAGCACAAGCTCAAGATCGCTTTCTGCCACCAAATAATTGTAGATGGACTGATAATAGCTCAAGCGTGCCGACATCAATGCGTCTTCAGTGTCGCGGAGCTGGAGGAATGTGCCAGAGCCCACCTTGAACGACTCCTGCATAATGTCGTGGGCTTTCTCTGCCTGTTGCACGCCTTTGGTGTTGGCGTCCACCTGCTTCAGGCTCTTGTTGATATTGTCTATTTCATTCTGCACCTGGATATTGAGCGAGCGGGTGAGGTTCTCACGCTGCCACTTCATCTCTCTCACGGCTATTTCCGCCTGTTTCTGCTTATAGTAGCGCTGTCCGCCCTGGAAAAGTGGTATGGATACGGTAAGCCCCACCGACGACGACCCGTTCCACTGGAAGTTGGCAAGCGGATTGCCGTTGCTCATCGAGGAGTAGCTCAAGTTGGCAGAGGCGGCCACGGTAGGTAGCCACGACGCTTTCTGCACATCAAGGCTTTGGCGGAGAAGGTCGGTCTGCAAGTCGAGTTGTTTCACACTGGTATTGTTCACCAGAGCAGTGTCACGCGTCATTGCCCGGCCATACATTCCCGTTTTGAAGGCATCGAGCGTCTCCGTGGTGTTGAAGTCCACATTGGCATCCATTGCCATGAGCAGTTTCAGCTGCAATTTCAGCTTATTGATCGAATTGTCGGCATCAATGATAGATGGCTCAAGGTTGGTCACCGACACGTTGGCACGGAGCATATCGTATTCCGAAGCCACACCGAGCTCATATTTTTTAGCGTACACATCAGCGTTCATCTTCGCAGTCTCATAGTTGGCAAGAATCACCTTCTTTGAGTCTTCGGCAAGCAGCAGGGCGTAGTAGGCATTCTTCACCTGGTTCACAAGCGAGAGCTTTGAGGCACGCGCAGTCTCAAGGTTTTGCAGAATCTGGGTGTCACTCAGCTTAATCGACTTCCACAGCTGTGGCACGTACACGGGGATGGAGGCGGTAAGTCCGGCGGTGTAGGTGTTGTCGCGGCCCATTTTAATGGCGGCCACACCTTGACCGGTGTCCATATACATGGTCTGCTTCATCAGTGTGCGGCTGTACTGACCAGAAAAACTCACTTCGGGCAGAAGCTGTCCCCATGCCTCACGCTTTGAATAATCCACACGCACGAGTTCCATGCTGTCGATTTTCACCGTGGGATTCTCGTTAAGCGCAAGGCGAATGCAGTCGTCGAGCGAGAGATTCAGAGCAGCCTGCGCTTTTCCCGTAAATGTAGCAGCGCCTATCATAAAAGCTGCTACGAAAAGGGTTTTCTTGTTCATAATAATATATATAATTGCGTTTATTATTTAATTTCTTTTTCTTTCTTTTGAAGATAGCTTTTTATCAGTTCCAGTCCTTTAGCCGAGGCCACGCCACGCAGGAAATTCACGAACGCGCCATGCAGCACGTCTATTTCCGTGAGCCCGAATTTGGAATACAGCTTACTGCGATGCAGATTCTTTATGGTGACATAGAACAGGAAAGAAGCCACTTTGGTGTTGATACTTTTCTCCACAAGCCCATCCTCTTTAGCGTGGCTGAGCACTAATGCAAGGCCTGCCACTCGCCGGTGCTCGCTCTTCTCGTTGAGCGTGCAATGGAGGTCGGGGTAGAGTCGCTTGATATCGTCATAGAATGTGGCAGGTGTTGTCTCCAACCCTCTCCTCATGAAGTTGAACACGCCAAATAGGGCTTCAAAGCAATTTTGCGCCGACTCGAAAATGGTCTTAATCTCTCTGGAGCACTTCACATGCTCATCGATAAGACACTTTTTTACAAGCGATTTTTTATCGGGAAACTGCTCATAAAGCGTACGTTTGGATATGCCACAACTGCGCGCCACCATGTCCATCGTCATAGCGGCGGGGCCAATGGTGTAGAGCAACTGAGATGCTTCCTGTAGAATGCGTTGTTTTAAATCCATAAAAAAATTTGACGTTCAATTTCCTCTAAAGGCGAGGCCTTTGGATGGACTACTAATTACCTATTACTGTTATCGTGATAAAAAACGCCACAAAATTAGATGAAAACTTTCAAAACTTAAATAGTTTTCAAGGTTTTTACCACTCTTTTTCCGTTTTTCACCAATCATATCAGCCAGCAATGAAAGCGCACACGAGATTAGCAAATTCAAGCGACCACTAAACCTCTTGACTAAGCCTTATTCCACGTTGCAAATTTAACACCCCACTGCCCATCGCAGCAAATGCAACATACCATCCACAGCTTTTCATAGACAAAACACACTAATTTCACTACTAATTCACATTATTACCACATTTTCCGTCCACAAAACTAAAGCCCTTGAAGCTATTTTTGTTAATTCGAGTAATAAAAACTATCTTTGTAAAATGTATCATACATAGAAAAATGTACAAGTAATTTATTCAACGAACTTAATTTTATATGAAGAAAACTCTAATCGCACTTTGTGCGCTTTTCTTGGCCGGAAATGCGTGGGCAGTGCCCGCAAAGCCAGGCAAACCCATCACGCACACTCAAAGCGACGGCACAGCCCTGCAAGTGAGCATGGTGGGCGATGAATTCCACCACAGTTTTGTCACTTCCGACGGCATCACTGTGGCCAAGGCCGATGATGGCAACTTTTATTACAGTAATGCACAAGGCATCACCAACGTGCTTGCCCACGACGCCACCGACCGTTCGGCATCGGAAAAGAGCTGGATAGACGCACAGGCACAGTCGCTCTCACTCGCCTCCAAGGCCCGCGCTAAGGCAAGGAGAAGGGCTTCGGCTGCTAAAACGCCACAGATACCTGGCACTGGCAGCCCAAAAATCCCTATCCTGCTCGTTCAGTACACCGACAAGAAGATGAGTAACACAAAGGCTGATTTTGAGCACATGTATTCCACCAACGCCAAGAGCGTAAAAAAATATTTCGAGGACCAATCGAGGGGAAAATTCTCTCCACAATTCGACCTCTACGGCATCTACACCCTTTCAAGCAACCGCGCCACATACGGAGGCAACGACAGCTACGGCAACGATAAAGGCGTGGCAAAAATGGTGGGAGAAGCCTGCCAACTGGCAGAAAAAGCAGGCATCAACTGGAAAGACTACGACAACGACGGCGACGGTGAGTGCGATGTGGTGATCGTGGTCTATGCCGGTGTGGGTGAAGCCCAGGCCTACAACGTGGTGCCCAACGCAGTGTGGCCTTGCCAATGGCTGCTAAGTGACGCAAATCAATATGGCGACGGCCCCGGCAAGCTCACTTTCGATGGCGTTGGCATCGACAAGTTTGCCGTGTTTAATGAAACCCGTGGCTCCAACGACAATGGCACAAAGCTCGACGGCATTGGCACATTCTGCCACGAGTTCTCACACTGCCTCGGCTTGCCCGACTTCTACGACACTGAATATTCTGGCAAGTATTTCGGCATGGGCAACTGGAGTCTGCTCGACGGCGGCTGCTACAACGACGACGGCGACACGCCATGCGGCTACACAGCCTATGAAAAAGAGTTTATGGGCTGGATGAAGCTCAGCACTCCTGAGCCCAACAAGCAATACACACTCCAAGCCATCACCAATTCTGACGCGGAAGCCTACAAGGTGGTGAACGACAATGCTTCGAATGAATACTATGTGCTGGAAAACCGTCAACTCTCTGGCTGGGACGCCTATTTGCCAAGCCATGGTATGCAAGTGACCCACGTCACCTATAGCGCTGGCGCATGGGAAAACAATGTGGTGAACAACTATGCGCTTCAGCGTATGACCATCATTCCTGCCGATGGTAAGTTGCTCATGAGCGGTGGCGCAGCCAGCGAAACCGACATGAAGGGCGACCTCTACCCCTACAAGGGCAACGACCAGCTTACCGACACCTCCACACCTGCAGCAAAGGTGAACACAGGCACCTATATGAGTAAGCCTATCACCCAAATCACCGAAAATAATGGCGTGGTGAGCTTCTGGTTCATGAAGGAGGCTATGCCAAAAACCTCGCCAGTGCTCACGGATGCCACCAATGTGACCGGCAACTCGTTTACCGCACACTGGACCACTGCGAAAAACGCCAGCAGCTACACACTGCAGGTGCGCAATGCCGACAAGGTGCAGCCATCAGTGCTGCTCAGCACCACCGATTTCTCTGATGGTCTGCCCGAAGACTGGACCAAAAGCGCCAGCGGCACATTTAAAGACGCCGGATATTACCGCCTTGGCACATCAAAAGCCACGGGCTATATCACAAGCCCCGCACTGAACATCACCGACAAGGATGGCACCGCCACCGTGAAGGTGACCGCCAAGCCTTACGGCAGCGACACTAAGGTGACAATGCGCATATCACTGCTCGGCAGCCAAGCGCAAGTTAAAAGCGTAAAGGATGTGGTGCTCGGCGACAAGGAGAGTGAATACACCGTAGTGCTCTCTGACGGAGGAGAAAATTCGCAAATCAAAATAGAGAACACTGCCGCCAAAAAGCGTGTGATGATCAAGACGGTGAAGATTTATTCGGGCAATGCATCAGAAGAAGCCTCTGCTCCTCTCAAAGCCGCCTCTGAAACTGGCGACACCGACTCCCGCACCATCACTGGCATCACCGACACGCTATACACCGTGACAGGGCTCACGCCTGGCGTAAACTATTCCTACAAGGTGAAGGCTCAGTATCTCGACGACACTGAAAGCGAATGGAGCGAGGCAAAAACTGTGAAGCTCATTTCAGAAAGCGGCATCACTGGCGACGTGAACGGTGACGGTGTGGTGGATGCAAGCGACATCACTCCTGTTATCAACCGCATACTCGGCGCCGAAAATAATCCAAACTTCGTTTACGACGTTAATGGCGATGGCAATGTTGACGTGAGCGATGTGACAGCGGTCATCAACGCCATCTTGCAGAAATAACACAGATGAGCACCAACTGCAAAATCAGCGATGTCACGGCATTTTTGCGCCGCCTCGAAATGAACAACGACCGCGCATGGTTCAACAGCCACAAAGCCGAATACGATGTGGTGCGCCAGGCGTGGGAGGCCGACATTGAGCGCCTCATCATGCTCGTGAGTGAGTATGATGAGGGCTGCCGCGGGCTCAACCTCAAAAACAGCGTTTACCGCATCTACCGCGACATTCGCTTCAGCAAAGACAAAAGTCCCTATAAGAATTACTTTTCCGCCGTGATAGGAAAAGGGGGGCGGCACACCAAAATCTCTTGCAACTATGTGCATTTCCAGCCGGGCAAACTGATGATAGGCGGTGGCATCTGGTGGCCGGAGAAAGCGGTGCTCGATGAGCTGCGAAGCCTGATTGACGCAGAAGGCGACGAATTCTTGAAAATTGTAAACGCCCCCTCTATCAGTGATTTTTACCATTGGGACTGCGAAACGCTCAAAAAAATGCCGAAAGGCTACGACGAGAGCAACCCCATGGCTAAATACTTAAAGATGAAGGAATACATCATGATGGCTAACCTCGATGAAGCGTATTTCGATTGCACCGACTGGGTAGGAAGGGTTGCCGACGACCTGTGCCGCCTACAGCCTATGCACGATTTTCTCAACTACGTTTTCGACCTCGATTAGCGCCATCACGCCATATCGACCAAGGTGACTCAATATATAATTTAGGGCTGTGTGCACGCACAGCCCTCATTTTTGTACCCAAATGCGAGGCGTTTTCAAGAGCCGTATTTAAGAATAAGGATTTTTTGCTTAACTTTGTAGGCTAAAGACGATTTTACTTTAATGCAGCATTACTCATTTATAAAATATTTCGCTGTGACGGTGGTGGCGGTGATGACCATCAATGTGGCCGCAAAAAAAAAGGAGGTGAAGGTGGAGCCTTCCTATGCGTGGACCATGAGCGACCCTCTGGGGCTCCGGTATCCTGCCGGCATCGACACGCTGTTTGAAAACTATCACGACAGTGCCATTCCCTCTTTCCGCAGCAAGGCATATGCCACCACTGGCAATTACGGCAGCGAAGGGCAAGAGCAAATATTCTTCGACCGCAAGCCCATCAGCCCTTTTTTCCATGCCGACGCGCTATCAGCATGGCTCCCATCACTTGATAACCACCGCTTCTACAATTCCAGGATACCAATGACGCTGCTCTCGCACACCACCGGCGGCGACAAATACAGCAACCAGGACCGCACCACCATGGAATTTAGCGGCAACGTGAGCAAGCGGCTGGCGGCAGGAGCTGCGCTCGACTACATTTACAGCAAGGGCAGCTATGAGAACCAGGCGCAAAAGAATTTCAAGTGGAAAGGGTTCGTTTCGTACTTGGGCGACAGGTATGAGTTGCAAGCCGTGATGATGAATTTCAGCCACACCAACAAGGAAAACGGCGGCATCACCGACGACCGCTACATCACCAATCCCGCAGAAGTGCAAGGTGGCGACTCTAAAGTGGCGCCAAAGGATATACCCACACGCCTCACCGCGGCACAGTCGGGTCTCGACGGACACCAACTGGTGATGAACCACCGCTACAAAGTGGGCTACTACAAATATCAGCGCGACTCCGTGGCCGACACCATAGTGGGACGCACCTACATTCCTGTCACCAGTTTTATCTGGAACCTCGACTATAAAATCAACACCCACAAATTCTTGAATGAATCGGGCACACAGGACAAGGATTTTTTTCCTAACGTGTATCTTGGCACAGGAAAAACCGATGAGTTTAACCGCTATTGGCACCTGCGAAACACGCTCGGCGTTTCGCTTCTTGAGGGTTTCAACAAATACGCGAAGTTTGGCTTTGCCGTGTATGCACAGCACGAAATCCGGCGCTACACCCAAGTGGCCGACACCATTTCTGGCACAGGCACCCTACCCGAAGGCGTGGATCAGCTACCTTGCGTCATCGACCACCGCACCACACAAAACCTCATGTATGTGGGCGGACAGCTCACCAAACAGCATGGCTCTATCCTCACCTACGATGCTTCAGCCAAATTTGGTGTGCTCGGCGATGTGGCTGGCGATGTAGAGGCGAGCGGCGACGTGTCCACTCGCCTGCGTCTTTTCGGCGACACGGTCACCATTCGTGGCTACGGCTATTTCAAGAATCTTGAGGCGCCATTCCTTATGAAGCGGTTCGTGAGCAACCATTATGCTTGGAGCAATGAATGGAAAAAGGAAAAGCGCTTCCGCGCCGGTGGCGAGCTCAACGTTCCGTTCACTGGCACAAATGTGAATGTGGGCTACGAAACACTGAAAAATTTTCTCTACTTTGGAGAAAACGGCACTCCCGAACAATGTGGTTCGCCCATTCATGTGCTGAGCGCCACACTTAAGCAGCATCTGCGCGTGGGCATTCTCACATGGGACAATGAGCTTACTTACCAAACCAGCAGCAACGACGAGGTGCTCCCCTTGCCTAAATTTTCCATTTACAGTAACATTTTCATCAAGTTTGCTGTAGCGAAAGTACTGAAAGTGCAGTTAGGTGCCGACGCCAACTACTACACGAGCTACTACGCTCCTGCCTACAACCCAGCACTGATGAATTTCCACAACCAGCGTGAAGTGAAGTGTGGCAATTTCGCCTTCGTGAATGTGTATGCCAACTTCCACATGAAGCAAGCGCGCTTCTATGTGTCGTACACCCACGCCAACAAGGGGCTATTCGGGGGCGACAACTACTTCGCCACTCCACACTACCCGCTCAACCCCGCTCGCTTTCAGATAGGCGTGAGCGTGAATTTCGTCAACTAAACACTCAACCTACTATAAAATGAAACGATTTTTTCTTCTCTCTCTCCTGCTGACCATCGCCACAGTGGCATGGGCACAGCAGCCCTCCATCGCCAAAGGCGACAGTAAAAAACAGTTCACTTTCCTGCAAGTGACCGACCCTCAGATAGGTTTTCATCTGAAAGGACAAACACTGCAATGGACCATCGACAATTTCGAGACCATGGTGGCAAGGATCAATCAGCTCAAACCGGCATTCGTCATCGTCACCGGCGACCTTGTGCACCGTCACTTCAAGCCAGAGCAAGTGGAGGCTTACAGCAGAGTGGTGAAGAAGATACGCCCCGACATTCCTGTGTTTCACATCCCTGGAAATCACGACATGCCTAAGTATGCCAGCGCACCACGCAAGCAGTATCTCGACAGCTTGGGCTACGACAAATTTTCATTTGAATATGGCGGATACGGATTTATCGGCATCAACTCGAACGCACTCGTTTGCGACACGCTCCCTGCTCACCACGACGCTGTGGCGCAACTAAAATGGATGCTTGGAGAGCTCAAGAAGTACAAGCATCTGAAAGGCGTGTTCGTGTTTGCGCATCACCCGCCAGTGCTCGCGCCTGACAGTCCCGTGAAGCATAAGTCGGAATGGAACGAGCCATACCGCACGCAGTATGTGAAAGCCATGAAGAAATACCATGTGAAAGCCATTTTCGATGGGCACACACACTATGGCGAAACCACACAAATCGACGGCATCCCCGTGTACACCACCAGCGCCTCATCACTACCCCTCTACGGCGGCACATCAGGCTACCTGTCGATCACCGTATCCCCCGACGGCACATGGAAAGCCACACCCCGCCCTTTAGAATAATCCACCTAAATAGGTAGGGACGCGATATTTCGCGTCCGCCTCACCAAACATCCCCGTGCCACAAGCATGGCACGGAATGTTTATTCCACTAAGGCCATGCCCTTTTTTAGGGCCTCCTCATTCATAGGCAGGAGATTCCAGTGGCGCTCAGGGAGCGTTTTCTTCAAGCCTTTCAGCACATTGTCGATGCTCACCACAGGCTTAATCTTCAAGTAAGCGCCCAGCACAATCATATTGAAGGCCTTCCCGTTTTTCATCTCAAATGAAGCCTCCATGGCATTAATGCGATACACCTTGATGTCGGTGCGAGTGGGCGGCATGTGAATGCCATAGCTGTCGTAAATCAGCACCCCACCAGGCTTCACCTTACTCTCGAAGCGGTCCAGACTCTGCTGATTGAGCACGATGGCAGTGTCATACATATTAAGAATAGGCGAACTGATACGCTCATCGCTCAAAATCACGGTCACATTTGCAGTGCCGCCACGCTGTTCCGGACCATAGGAAGGCATCCATGTAATTTCCTTGTTGTCCATCAATCCAGAATAAGCCAGAATTTTGCCCATGCTGAGCACTCCCTGTCCGCCGAATCCGGCTATAATCATCTCTTCCTTCATTGCGCTTATTCCTTTTATTTATTGTCGGCGTCGATGTTTTTCAAATCGCCCAACGGATATTTCTTAAACATATTCTCTTCCATCCACTTGTTGGCCTGCTCCGGGGTCATTTTCCATCCGGAACTGCAGGTACTCACAATCTCCACCACCGAAGTGCCTTTACCCTGCATACTGTTTTCAAAGGCTTTTCTGATGGCAGCTTTCGCCTTGCGCACAGCCCCAGGCGTGTGCACACTCTGGCGTGTCACATAGCATGTGCCGTCGAGCTGCGCCAAAAGCGGTGTAATCGACAGCGGATAGCCGTTCAGGTCCACACGCCGACCATAAGGGCAAGTGGCGGTCTTCTGTCCGAGAAGCGTGGTAGGGGCCATCTGTCCACCCGTCATACCATAGATGGCATTGTTGATAAATATGATAGCGATGTTCTCACCACGGTTACATGAGTGAATCGACTCACAGGTGCCAATGGCGGCAAAGTCGCCGTCGCCCTGATAGGTGAACACCAGCTTGTCGGGCATCAGCCGCTTCACAGCAGTGGCCATAGCCGTGGCGCGTCCATGGGCGGCCTCGAGCCAGTCGATATCCACATAATTGTAGGCAAACACCGCGCAGCCCACTGGCGACACGCCAATGGCGTACTCCGTGGCGCCCATTTCCTCTATGATTTCTGCCACTAATTTGTGCACCACGCCATGACTGCAGCCCGGGCAGTAGTGCATATTGTTATCGTTGAGCAGAGTAGGTTTCTTATACACCCTGTTCTGTGGTTGAATAATATCTTTCAATTCCATAGCCATTACTTCTTGTTGATGAATTTCTCTTTCAAGGCGTCAAGCACCTCATCTGGAGTGGGCACATTGCCGCCCATTCGTCCATAATGCTCCACAGGCTTGCTGCACTCGATGGCGAGCTTCACGTCTTCAATCATCTGTCCGGCGTCGAGTTCCACCACAAGCAGGCCCTTGGCAGAAGCCGCCGCTTTCCTTATCTGCTCCACAGGGAAAGGCCAAAGCGTGATTGGCCGAGCCAGTCCCACTTTCAGTCCTTGCTCACGCGCCGTCTCCATCGTCTTCATAGCGATGCGCGCCTGGCTGCCGAATGCCACAATCAGGTAGTCGCAGTCGTCGGTGTTCACCAGTTCGCAGCGGGTCTCGTTTTGCTCTATTTCTTTGTAGGTGCGTTGAAGCCTACGGTTGATTTCCTCCATCTTGTCGTCGTCGAGCTCGAGCGAGGTGATGATATTTTTAGGGCGCATACCCTTGCGGCCGTTCACGGCCCACGGACACTGCTGGCGAATTTCATCTTCGGTGCGGCGTGGGCGCTGAGGTGGAAGCACCACCTTCTCCATCATCTGCCCTACTACCCCATCAGCCAGAATAATCGACAGGCAGCGATACTTAAACGCCAAGTCCCAGCCAAGTGTCACAAAGTCGGCCATTTCCTGCACACTGCTCGGAGCCAGCACTATCATGTGATAGTCGCCATGACCGCCGCCTTTTGTGGCTTGAAAATAGTCGGCCTGCGACGGGTGTATTGTGCCCAGACCAGGCCCGCCGCGCATCACGTTCACCAGCAGGGCAGGCACTTCGCTTGCCGCCATATACGACACGCCCTCCTGCATCAGGCTGAAGCCTGGGCTTGAGGTGGATGTCATCACCGCCTTGCCGCACGACGCGCCAGCATATACCATATTGATTGCAGCCACTTCACTTTCGGCTTGAAGCACCACCATGCCAGTGGTGTCCCAAGGCATTTCTGCCTCAAGGCACTCAAGCACTTCCGACTGCGGAGTAATAGGATAGCCAAAATAGCCGTCGGCGCCATATCGGATAGCAGCCATAGCCAAGGCGTCATTACCCTTCATCAATTTCACTTCTTCGTTCATATCTTAATATATGAGTATGTATTATCTTTTGCTACTTGTTATTTTTCCACCACGCGATACACCTCTATGCAGGCGTCGGGGCACACCAAAGCACAACTCTGACAGCCGATGCACTTCTCTGCCGCTGCCATATAGGCGAAATGATAACCGCGATTGTTCACTTCTTTTTTCTGCAGGTCGAGCACCCCCGTAGGGCAAGCCACCACACAAAGGTTGCATCCCTTGCATCGCTCCGTGTTCACGACCACAGCTCCGTGTATTTTAGCCATAAGCTATAAGTTAGATAATTTTTCGTTAATTCTCACAAATTTACAAAAATATATGCTGTTATCCGTCTGAACACCCTACTTTTTTACTACATTAACCATTTTCGCATTTTTTCACACACAGCACACCACAAATATCAAACCACGAATCACACGAATTTCACAAAAATAAGAGAAGTGTGAAATTAATTGAATCTCCTTTTCGCAAAATTCGTGTGATTCGTGGTCCGAAAAGTCTACCAATTCGTGGGTTAATGCACAGAGCGCAGCAACACGACAGCGTGCCGTCTGTGCTGTCATCATTCACAAATATCACCTCGTAATCATCATGTGTTTCCACTGCCTCATCTTTTCCAATTCGGCCTATTAAATAGGCAATGGAAGAGCCTTCTTAATTTCACTCCGATTCTCAATATCGGCAAAATAGCAGGGTGGTATAATAACATACGGAGTGTCTTTTGATTCCAGCCTTTCGCCAGAAGCGGCATCCCTAAGGTTTTTCTCAATCTGTAACACACTTGGGATGCCTCCCCTACCCCCATATTGCTCCGCAACACATGGGTAAGAGCAAAATAAGCCAATTTTATAAGCACCGGTTGGGGATTAAAGCCACAACTTCTAAGAGCAGTCACCTGGTCTGCAGCATAAAGCGCGTTGCTGATGAGCCTCCGCAAGCGATCTATGTCCAATGCATGTGTTGTGGAGTCGTGATGCTGAACATAATAGTAGCAATTAAAATCTGTGTGCTTCAAGCGAAGGCCAGTTGCCATCAATTGAGCATTAAACAGCGTGTCCTCTGCACTGGAAATTGAAGCGCAAAAGCGAATATTGAATTGCTCAATCACAGCTTTGCAATAAATGCACTGACAGGCAGAAAACAATACTTTGCCAAAACCACGGCTGTTTCCTTCCCATATCACACTTGGCTTATCCTGCGGCTTAAAATCTGCGCTTTGATTTTCATCAACCCACAAAATTTCAAAACTCACCATATCAGTATCTTTGCAAAGGAAATGATCCATTAAGTAGGCGTAGGCGCCATCGGCTATCAAGTCGTCAGGGTCGGCGAAACCTATCCACTCTCCCCGCGCGGCATCGATGCCGGCATTGCGGGCAGCCGACACGCCTGCATTCCGCTGGCTAATGAGCACTCGGTGCCGGGGATCGCGCGCCACAAAGCTCCGAAGCAGCTCCGATGCGCCATCCGTGCTGCCATCGTCCACAAAAATCACCTCGTAATCATCGTGCTCACCCCATTGCTTTTCTATGCACCGGAAAAAGTCGGCAAGATACCGCGCCACATTGTAGCACGGCACTATCACAGAGAGGGTGATATGTCTGTCGCTATTGGTCATTGCTACCTCTTAATAAAAAAGCGATTCGTCCAAAAGAGCGTGCCACACAGGAAAAACGTAGCCACCTTCATTATCTTTCCGCCACGCCAGTGCCTGTATATGGCACGTATCAGCACATTTTTGCCATATTTCATGTGGTCGAGGGGATTGACACCAGCGTTTTCCCATGCGATATTCATTTCACGGATCGCATAAAGTAGCTCTGTAAAGTAATAGTGAAATGGGGGTAGCTGGTCGAGAATTTCGTCGGCTATTCCGCACAAAGATGTATAGGCCTTCTTTGAATTTGCGTGAGCCATAATTCCATCATAATTGCACCTGTAGAAGAATATTTCTTCTGGAATATAGGCATAGCTATTGATATACTTAGCCGTTCTAAAGGTCCACTCGTCATCCTCATGGATAATGCCAGGCTTGAAGAAAAGGTTATTGTCAAAAATAAACTGTCGGCTTGCCATGCGGCCATTTGCCATCATCCCGAGCTTGCGTCCATACAGAATCGAACGACACCTCCGCCCCTCCATATAAAGCGGCACATGCTGATAATCAATAAAATCATGAAAATAGCGGTTTTTCACAGGGTCTTCTCCTTTCATACCGCACTGCACCATATCTACTCCTCCAAGGTGGATCTTAATCTGCTTGTTTAGCAGCTCCAAGCAATTAGGCATCACTTTGTCATCGCTGTCGAGGAAGAAGAAATAGTCGCCAGAGGCATTCCTTATGCCGGTGTTGCGAGCCGCGCTCAGGCCCTGGTTTGAGGTGTGAGCCACGATTATCACTTCCATATCATTGTCGGGCGAATGATAACATTCCCTGTTATCGTGCCCACAATTATTAAAGCCATTGTGGACTATGCACTCACGCACTTTATCCATACTGTTATCGCTTCCGCAGTCATCTACCACCACCACTTCAAACTCCTTGTAAGTTTGATCAAACAAGCTTTGCAGACACTCCGTAACGTACTGTGCCACATTGTAGACTGGCACGACCACCGAAATCCTTATCTTATTCATCTATCAGTTTACGAAAAAAATGGGTCCATCGCAATGCAAGCGCACTGGGGTGATATTGGCTGGCCTTCAGCTTTGCATTCACACCTCCCATCTCTATTCTTATGTCCTCATTTTCAATCAAATAGCATAAAACCTTCGCCATATATTCAATATCGCCAACAGGTGTTAAAAATCCATCAACGCCCTCTGTTACAATTTCATTGGGCCCGTATTGGCAGTCGGTACTCACCACTGGCAGACCACATTCCATAGCCTCAAGCAGTACTAAGCCAAACCCCTCAAAACTTGACGAAAACGCAAAGATAGAGCTGTTCAGCAATATCTGCTCCACATCCGAACGCCGGCCCAGCAGACTCACGCTGTCGTCAAGGCTTAGCTCATGTATAAGCTGAAGCAGCTCTTGCTTGAGTTCTCCATCACCCACTATTTCCAGCGTCCAGTCGGGATGAGCCTGATGCACAATGTAAAAAGCCTTAATCAATACATCAAACTGCTTGACTGGCGCGAGCCGACCTACCGACACAATTCGTTTGGCTGTTAATTCCGCAGTTTTATCACATATAAAACTCACCGGGTTAGGAATCACCGCCACCTTTGAGCAGTGTCTCCAATACTTCTGCCTGTCGTCCTCTGTAAGCGTGACTATCCTGTCGTATTTAGGATAATAGTGCTTATCCATCAAATAGCCGTACAAAGCCGTGATATGCCTAAACAGGCTTTCTCCTCGGCATAGGCGCCTTCGGTAATTAGAGGCCAAATGCTGCTCTCTCACCAATTTCCATGGCCCCTTTATTTTGGGGAGAACATAAAATTCCGTATGCCCAACCGACACCACTACATCTGGGCATAGGCGATGTAAGAAAGCCGACAACTTCAAAAAGTATTCTCGGCTTTTTTTCCTGATTTGTAGCACATAGCTCACCTTTGAGCCTGGCATTCCTTTCGGGAAAAACACTGCATCAAGGTCCACCACTTTCACTTTAGCAGAAGGCAAGTGCACATACTCGCCTTTCTTATCGTCGAGTACGGCTATATACACTTCATTGCCTGGAATTTCTGCAAGGGCGTTGGCCTTGACCACCGTCACCCGCTCCACACCGCCTAAAGTGCGAATAGAATTGATGCAATACACAATTTTCATGTGTGAAAGTTTTCTCCGAGGTGTTACTAAAGTTGATCAAGAACGTTTTTTTTCGAGTGCGGCCTTCACCCCATCGTAACTTTTCATTTCCGCCATTTCTTCGGGGTCGAACTCCACGTCGAAGGCCTCCTCCAGCTCGGATATGAGCATCAGGTGGTGTAGCGAGTCCCAGTTCTCGCAAGAGTCCTGCGAGCAAGTGGTGTCGATATTGGAGGTGTCGAACACCTCTTTCATGATTTCAAGAATCTTATTTTCCATATTGTTGTGAGAATCGATAATAATTTTTGATTTGAAAATTGTGGTTGAGGGTCACCATATAGGTGCTGCCCTCCTTATTCTGGCTCAAAGGCTCACCGCCCACCTCCTTCCAGAAGTCTTTTACCAGGATATTCTTGGATGTAGGCCGATAGGTGGCAGTGAGTGATTTATAGCCCTGCTCCGACAGCATCTGGAACATATAGTTCACAAAAGCGTACTCAATGCCCTTGCCCAGCACTCGGCAGCTGAGCAGCAGCGTATTCACATCTGCCTTGTCGGTGCCTGTGGGCGCCACAATCATCACCCCCGATATGCCATAGCTGCCAAAGCGGTCGCTCACGCTCATGCACCAGACCATAGCGCCGTCGGCTATCATCTGACGCAAGTCGGCCTGCGTGTAGCGCCGAGTGGTGAGATTGAATTGGTTTGTCTTCTGCGTGAGCTGGGCTATGCGAGGCAAATTATAGTCGTTGGCCTTCTCCACCCTGATTTCCATATCAAGGCTGCGCAGAAAGTCGTCGTAATGCGCAAAGCGTTTCTGCTCCGACTTTCGCTTGGCATTCGCCTTGTATTGGTTGGTCTTGTCGGCATCATCGGCTGTTAGCTCATAAATGCGGAAATGGTCTTTCACAAGCTGCTGAAAAAAGTCCACCAGCTCATAAGGATGTCGAGGAAAATCGGGCACCTCCACCATAGGCAGCATTTGCTTCACAAGCTCACGCTCGGTGGGGCTATCGTCCACAAACACCATGCTGTCGAGCCCAATGTTGAGTTCCTCGGCCAGTTCCTTGATATTGGAGGCCTTGTCTTTCCAATTGATGCGGTAAGCGCTAATGTGCTCTTTTTTGAGAGCCATAAATGGATTGTTGAGCCATACATCAAGCACGTCGGCCTCATTGTTTTTGCTGCATATGGTGAGAATCACGCCATTTTTGCTCAATTCCACCAGTCCACGCTGCCAATAGAGGAAGGCGTTGCCTGGGTAGTCGCCCCCCACCTTTACGCCGTCGGCCCCTTGTTCGCCTAAGATGCCACCCCAAATGGTGTCGTCGAGGTCGAGAACAAGGCACTTTTTACGGTTGAACATCAACTCACCCTCTATGTGCTGCCACCACAGCTTAAAGTCTTTTGCCAACTTGGGGCTGAGCAGCGACTGCGAAATGAAATAGTATTTCCAGTTCACCAGTTGGTCGGAAGCATACCGCATCGTAAACTCGCTGAAGTCAACCACCTTCACCTGCTGATGCTCTTGAGCCAGATGCCGGGCTGTGAAATCGAACTTGTCGATGGCGTCGAGCACTGCCATGTCGCCAGTCTCAAGCTTCAGGTCCACCAGGTTCTCAAGCGTGAATATCACAAAAGGCTTGTTCTTTATCTGGCTGCACACGAGCTGCAGCTTTTCGGTGATGAAGCTGATTTCCTGCGCCAGCACGGTGCTGTTGAATTTCACAGGCACCTGGTAGAACCAGATGTAGCCGTCGGCGCTGGCAGGCACCTCGCTCACATCGTCGTAGCCAGAGAAGGCTGTGGTCTTTTCATCGAAAAAAGCCTCTACCGTATTATTTCTAAAAACGAACCATTTCATTTTTCCACAATTTCAATTAAGCCAATGTTCTTATTATAGAAAAACTGCACTTTCCTGCCACCGAAAGCCACCGCCTTGGCTGCTTCACCAAGTGGGAATATGCGCTTCTTTCTCAATTCCACAGCTGTTTGGGTTAAATCGCTGGCCTCGTAACAGGTGTGATAGGGCGCTACTCCATTTTTGCGCAACGCATCGTTTACCGGTGAAGTCTCGTCCACTGGCTCAAGTAGTTCTACAGTGGGCATACCGTCTTTGGCGAGGAAGCATATATTCACACGCTGAATGGGGTCGAACACGGTATCTGTTTTTACGTAGCCCGCGTCGGTATAGAATTTTGCGGTCTTCTCTATCGAAAAAACTGCCACTCCTATATGATGAAATTTCAAGCTGTCGGTCATTGTGATGAATAAAGGATGGCTAATTCAGTTAAAACACTTTTTTTGCGGGACTGCCGAGATAGGTGTGACCGTCTTTGGTGTTACTCATAATGATGGAGCCGGCTGCGATGGTGGTATCGCACCCCACGGTAAGCCCCTGAAGCACCACCGATCCGGAGCCTATCAAGTTGCCGTCACCAATGGTCACTTTCCCCGACACTCTGGCACCAGGCATCAGGCTGTTGTAGCTTCCGAAGGCGCTGTCATGCCCCACAGTGGTGTAACCCACAAACATATTAAAATCGCCCATGCTCACATTGCATGAGAAGTAGCTGCCCACACTCAGCACATTGCCTTGTCCGAGTCTCACATTGTCGGGATCGAGCCACTGCGTGTCGGGCGATATGATGTTAGGAAACTGAATATTCTCATTATGAATCTTCTCCACCACTTTTTTCAATGTGGCAGGCACACCTAATGCCACCACCACATTCAGTGGGCGGTCCACAGCATTAAGGTCGGAAATGCCACCAAGAATCTCTCCATAGTCCACATGCGATCCTTTCTCAAGACCGTCGTCGTAGAACCCCAGAAAATTCCAGGTGGGCTCTTTCATATTAATCTTCCTCAAGAGGCAAGCCACCTCACGGCCAAAACCTCCTGCGCCAAATATGGCTATATCTTTTAGTTTCTGGTTCATTTCAAAATTTTGAACATAGTCTCCACACAAATCATCAATTTCGGGCTATTGAACAACATTCGCAGCAAGCGCCACTTTTTAGCTGGAAATTCTCTTGGGTCGAGCGATTGAAGCGGGAAAAGGCATTCGTAGTTAAGCCGGCTGTAGTAGTCTTTCAGCACGCCAGCCTTCAGCGCGCGGAAAATGCCAAAATATAAAAAACTGTTGCGGCGCGAAGTCAGCCGGCAGTAGGCGGAATCGTCCATTTTGGCACGATGCTTAGCAATCACCGCATCGGTCAGCCTATAGGCGTAGATGTAGTCGTCGAGCAGCCTCTTCCTATGCTCCTTGTCGGTGCTGTGCATGATGCTGCTGCCACGCTGCACATAGAAGTAGCACACTGCGTCAATCTTTGCCATTCGCTGTGCCGAGAGCAGCACATCGGGGGTGAATGGAGAATCCTCCAGCATGTGGCCCTCCGGAAACCTTATAGGCTCACTGTTGAGTAATTCGCGTTTAACCATATACCACCACACCGGTCCCTGCATCCAATTGGCCGACAAATATGAAGCCCCCGATTGCACAGCCACGTCTTGCACTGATAATTTTTTCACGATAGGCTGTGGCTCATTGTCATTCACTGCCATCGATCCAAACGCCAGCAAGTCAAGACTATTCTGCTGAGCAATCTCCAATAATTTCTCCATGCAGCAAGGCGCCACATAGTCGTCGCCATCGACCAACCACACATATTCGCCCTGAGCCATATCAAGACCAGTGTTACGCGCGAAGCTTACACCGCTATTCTGCTTGTGAATCACTTTCAACTGAAGGTGGTCAGCAGCATAGCGGTCAAGAATTTCCCCGGTGGCGTCGGTAGAGCCATCATCCACGGCTATCACCTCATACTCTGCCGCGTCGAGGTCTTGTTCCAACAGCGAGTCAAGGCACCTAACCAGATAGTCTGCCACATTATAGCAAGGAACCACCACCGAAAGTTTCTTCATAAATTACAGTTGAATTATATAAGTTTTGCAAATTTACGAAAAATTCCACACATTCACCTCATATGTAGAGAACTAAGCACACAAAAACGACCGTAAATTTCCGTTAACGTTTCAAAAAAAAAAAAAAAAAATAGGTTATTCTCAGGAGTTTACATTGAAATGAAAGCGCATTTAGCCACTAATTTCAGTCCCATTTGCAATTCCCTTCCAACAGCGAAAAGAATATAAGCCAACGGGAGAAAGTCATCTTCGGTGACCTTCACCCGTAAAGCATGCTTCATCTCATACCACATGATGAAGCGCAATCAATTCTGCTGCTCAACGCCAAAGATAGGTAGTGAGGCTCTCATTGCCCAGGAAGAACGACTTCACCTTGACGAGCTTTACAGAGTCGGCCACTCGCACCGGTGCAGTCCACACAGGCGACGAAGTGGTGGGGTCAGAGCCATCGAGCGTGTAATGCACTTCCTCGCAGGAGTATCGGGTGTTGACAAGCAGCCGTCCATCGTCCACCACCGCACCGGGCTGTCCTAAATGGAACACATAGCCCAACCGGCTAACCACGCCAAGTTCCTTACCCACTTTGGCATTATACATAGCACGTGCGGCTGTGAACGATTGCGGGTCGGCATCATTCCACTCGGGCCGTGCATTCCAGCCTCGAAGCGCCAAGCCAAAAATTTTAGGGAGCATGTAGCTTTGCACCTGAGGGAATGAGCGAATGGTCTCTGCCCATAGGTGCCCCTCTACGCCGATAATGTTTTGAGGCTTTTCAAGTTTGGTTTTTCCTTCAGCAGCTTTCAGCACATCAAGTGGCATTCCGCTATAATCATAACGCTCGGAGCGATATACATCAAATGGCTGTGCGAACCACGAGGAGTACTCGTCCACATATCCGCCCCAATGCAGCCCTTTGTCGTATTGATGCCAGGTGTATGCCATATCCACATAGAAGTTTGTCACATTAGAGAGCACTGTCGGGAAGCCAGCATTGGCCAGGCGGTAAGGCACATTGGCGCGGCTGCCAACGGTGCTCCACGCGTTCACCATACCGAAGCGAGGCGCCACTTCTGCCATGTGGCTGTCGGGGTGGTCAATGCCCACTTCTTGCCAGCCTCCCACCTTAATGCCTTTCTGCGCCAAATGCTCCGACACACGACGCATATAATACTCGCTTACCTCGTGAACTTTTTTCATGCCTTTTTCTTTCATAAAGGTCTGCACATCGGGCGACGCCTCCCATGCTCCTGTGGGCACTTCGTCACCGCCAAGATGCACCATGTCGAGGGTAAGCCCAGCCTCTTTCCACATTTTCTCAAGCTCGTCCACCACCTTGTAAACGAAGCGGTAAACGCCCTCATGGGCCAAGTTGAGCACATTGTCGTGGTAAGCCTGAGCCGAAGAGTAAACGCTTTTGTCGGCATCGTCCCACAGTTTGTACTGCTCGGCAAGAGCCATGTCTCCTGTAGCGGCATATTTGCGGTATCTTGCCTTCATAGCCACAATGGAGGCACGGGCATGGCCAGGAGTCTCAATTTCAGGAATCACTTTCACGCCGCGCGAAGTGGCATATTTCAGCAAGCTAATCATCTGCGCGCGCGTATAATATCCGTTTGCGCTCTGGGTAAGGTCGTCGGGATTGCCGTTGCCGTCGAACACTGGGGCAAGAAACTCCTTCTCGTCAAGTGTGCATCCTCGGCGCGATGCCACCTCCGTGAGCTCAGGAAGGCCAGGAATCTCCAGCCGCCATGCCTCATCGTCGGTAATGTGGAAGTGAAACACATTCAGCTTATAGTAGGCCAATAGGTCGATCACCCGTTTCACATTGTCGAATGTGGTGAAATTACGCGCCACATCGAGCATAAAGCCACGATGGCCGAAGTCGGGAGCATCCTTAATAACAGCGTTCTCTATGCGGTATGCCTTGCTGTGGTCGAGTGCGGCAACAAGCGTCTTCACCCCATTCATCGCGCCCTGGAGCGTGCCTGCCGAAATCTCCACCATGCCATCATTCACCGTCATTTCATAAGCTTCGCCTGAAAGCGCCTTGCTTGGCTGAAAAGAAATGGTGGTGCCTGGGGTGCCCGTGGCATAAATGCCACGCTTTTTCAACTGCTCTATCAAATAGCGCTTGGCATCGGCATACTTGCCCCACTTCACGCTCACCACATTGCCCACCTGGGTAAATCCGCCAGTGAGAGCTACGCTTTTAGGCGTGGGGAAAATGTCGTAGCAGTGGGCAGGAGCCTGTGCATTCTGCAAAGTCTGGTTGAAGGCATACACTCTGCCTCCATCAGGATAGTCGTTAGGCCGGGATTGAAACTGGCCGGGATTGTCGAGGGGTGCCACGTCGATTTTCACCGCAAGGGGCGAGTGAGTGTCGCCATTCATCACCACATGTCCACCCATAGGTGTGTAGCATACATTCACCATAGTGCCGCGCATCAGCATATCCACCACCATCGAGTCGCCTGGAGCGAGCGTGTGATAGCGCCCGTTGGGCGTGACCTGATAGTAGGCTGTGCCCACTTCTTTAATGCCGACGGGCAGTGTGTCGGCAAGGCGCAACCGGCGGGAGAACTGGTTGAAATAAAATTGCCAATTCTTCTGCAAAGGTTCTGCACTCACATTCTTGATTACAAACCGCGAACTGTAATAGCCCTTTTCTGCTTCATTGCGCCCCATTTCCCAGCGAACAGAGATAGGAGATGACTGAGCCATTGCCGAGAGTGTCACAGCCGTGGTGGTCAACAAAGAAAAAATTTTTTTCATTATATATAGTTTTTTTAGTCAATAGTGATTTTGAGTATATCGGTTAGGGGGTAAGGGGCTGATTGGTCCAATAGGTTTTATAGGTCCAAAATCGTTAATCGTTAATCACTAACCACTAATTCACCCTCAATTTTATCGAGCAAGTTGGAGCAAGCATCTTCTAAAAGGTCGAGCACCAGCTCAAAGCCCTCGGCACCCTCGTAATAGGGGTCGGGCACATAATCATAGTGAGGAAAACAGCGAATGTAGCGTCCCATCATATCTATTTTCGCCACTTCTTCTGGAGAGGCAGCCATCATACGCAGGTCACTCACATTGCCACTATCCATACCTACAATCAAGTCGAAATCAGCAAAGTCGCTGCCAGTCACTCGTCTGGCCCGGTGGGTGAGCTGATACCCACGGCGGCTTGCGGCCTTACGCATTCGGGGGTCGGGCAAGTCACCGGCATGCCCACCGTATGTGCCGGCAGAGTCCACTTCTATCAAATCCGACAATCCACGCTGCGACACCAGATGCTCCATCACGTGCTGCGCCGATGGCGACCGGCAAATGTTGCCCAAGCACACCATCAGCACCCTGTATTTCCTATTTCCGTAGTTATGAGGGTCAAAATTTTTCATCATCACAAAGATAAGGTTTTTTCTGCTATCACCAAACCCTCAACAAAATATAATGTGTAAACATTTGTACAGACTTTGTACAGACGCACTAAAGCGGCACGGCAAAGTAGGCACCGCACACCCGCCAACCCGTTCCTCCGTGGCTGGGCATGGGCAAATCATCAAGGACAAGCAGTTTTATTTGGTCAAATGCTGAAATGGTATTAATTTTGTAGTGGATTCAGTAATTTGATATAAAAGACACTCATATAATATGTTTGAAAATTTATCCGAGAAACTCGAAAGGTCGTTCAAGGTCTTGAGAGGACAAGGCAAGATTTCGGAAATCAACGTTGCCGAAACTATGAAGGAAGTGCGTCGCGCCCTCGTTGATGCCGATGTTAACTATAAGGTGGCAAAGGAATTCACCAACCGCGTGAAGAACGAAGCTCTCGGTAGAAATGTGATCAACGCATTGAAGCCAAACGAACTGATGGTGAAAATCGTGCATGACGAGCTGGTGAAACTCATGGGTGGCGAGGAAGCCCCCTTCAGCCTTGAAGGCAAACCCGCCGTGGTGCTGATGTCGGGTCTGCAGGGCTCGGGTAAAACCACTTTCGCATCCAAACTGGCCAATAAGCTCAAGCAGGAAAAAGGCAAAAAGCCACTGCTGGTGGCGTGCGACGTTTACCGCCCTGCAGCTATCGAGCAGCTCAAGGTGAACGGTGAGAAGGTGGGCGTGCCTGTGTATAGCGAGCCCGACAGCAAAGACCCCGTAAGCATCGCCCTCAACGGTATTCAGCACGCCAAGGCCAATGGCAACGACGTGGTGGTTGTGGATACCGCAGGCCGCCTTGCCGTGGATGAGCAGATGATGAACGAGATTGAAGCCATCAAGAAGGCTATCAACCCTACCGAAACGCTATTTGTGGTCGATTCCATGACGGGTCAGGATGCAGTGAACACCGCCAAGGCGTTCAACGAGCGCATCGACTTCGACGGCGTGGTGCTCACCAAGCTCGACGGCGACACCCGAGGTGGTGCGGCTCTCTCTATCCGCGCCGTGGTGGACAAGCCTATTAAATTTGTGAGCACAGGTGAAGGCGTGGACAAGAACACGCTCGACCCGTTCCGCCCACAAGGTATGGCCGACCGTATTCTCGGCATGGGCGACATCGTGAGCTTCGTGGACCGTATGCAGCAGCAATACGATGAAAACGAAGCAAAAAAACTGGAGGCAAAACTCCGTAAAAACACTTTCGACTTCAACGATTTCAAAAGCCAAATCGCCAGCATTAAGAAGATGGGTAATCTGAAAGACCTCGCCTCTATGATTCCTGGCGTGGGAAAGGCCTTGAAGGATGTGGACATCAAAGACGACGCGTTCAAGAGCATTGAGGCTATCATCGACTCTATGACTCCATTCGAGCGCGAACACCCCGAAGTGCTGCTCACCGGCCGTGACAGCGGCCACCGCCGCAAGCGCCTCGCAACTGGCTCAGGAACAAAAATCGAAGAGGTGAACCGACTGCTGAAGCAGTTCGACGCCACACGCAAAATGATGCACTCCGTGGCCACCAAAAACCCAATGCAGATGATTAAAGGCATGCGCCGCAAATAACCCCGGCACCACTAATAAAGGGCTTCTCGCTTACTCACACGAGAAGCCCTTCACTTTGATGATGAATGTTTATAATTAGAAACATAGCGTGTTTCTAACTTATCAACCCTCTCTAATCTCTAATTTCTAATCATGGTAATTATCGACGGAAAAGAAACAGCAAAAGAAATCAAGCAAGAAATTGCAAAGGAAGTGCAACGAATGGTTGAAGCCGGCCAGAAGCAACCACACCTGGCGGCCATTCTGGTAGGACACGACGGTGGAAGCGAGACCTACGTTGCCAACAAGGTGAAAGCCTGCGCTGAATGCGGCTTCAAGTCCACACTCGTCAGGTTTGAGGACAGCGTCACCGAAGAAGAACTGCTTGAAGCCATCCACAAGCTCAACCTCGACAGCGATGTTGACGGATTCATCGTGCAGCTTCCGCTTCCTCGCCACATCGACGAGCAAAAAGTGATCGAGGCCATCGACTACCGTAAAGACGTGGACGGCTTTCACCCCATCAACGTGGGGCGCATGTCCATTGGACTGCCCTGCTTCCGCTCCGCCACACCCCAAGGCATACTCACCCTGCTCGACCGCTACGGAATCGAAACCAGCGGCAAGCACTGCGTGGTGCTGGGACGAAGCAACATCGTGGGCAAGCCCGTGGCACAGATGCTCCTGCAAAAAGACACTCCTGGCAACTGCACCGTCACCGTGTGCCACAGCGCCACTGAAGACCTTCCACGCCAGTGCCGAAGAGCCGACATCCTTATCGCCGCCATAGGCCAGCCTCACTTTGTGAAAGCCGACATGGTGAAAAAAGGCGTGGTGGTGATCGACGTGGGCACCACCCGACTTCCCTCCACCACCACAAAAAGCGGCTTCAAGCTCTATGGCGATGTCGACTTCGATGAAGTGGCGCCGCTGTGCAGCTTCATCACCCCTGTGCCCGGAGGTGTAGGCCCCATGACCATCTGCTCCCTGATGCAGAACACCCTCCTGGCAGCCCAGCACAAAATCTACATGTAGTATTCCATTTCACCCACAGCAACCTTGCGAGACTCACCTTCCTAACACCCTGGGCAGGTGCGCCTCGCATTTTTCGTTTTTTCCCATAAGCGAAAATATGTGTTCTATTTATCACAAGTCTTTATGGATTAACATTTTTTAAATACTTAATAACTTGCGCCTCCCATCACATTTAATAAATTTGCTTTTGAAAAATAAAACAATAGAGCATTTGCTCACTATTTTCTTAGGGAAAGACTTCTCTATTTATAGAATAGCCAATTAAGGAAATAACTGACTCAACTATAAACAGTTAATTTTAAAAACAAAAATCATTATTAACCCCTTAAAAAACTACTTTATGGAACAGTACATCCTTGCACTTGATCAGGGCACTACCAGCTCAAGGGCTATTGTATTCGACCACGACGGAAAAATCTGCTCTGTGGCACAAAAGGAATTCACCCAAATTTTCCCTCACCCAGGATGGGTGGAACACAACCCACATGAAATTTGGAGCTCGCAAGCGGCTGTGATTGCCGAGGCTATCACCAGCATCGGCATCAACGGAAAGAACATTGCCGGCATTGGCATCACCAACCAGCGTGAAACCACTATCGTGTGGAACATCGACACCGGCGAGCCTATCTACAACGCCATCGTGTGGCAAGACCGGCGCACCGCAGAATTCTGCGACGAACTGAAGGCTAAAGGCCTCGTTGACAAAATTCGCGAAAAGACAGGACTGATTATCGACGCTTACTTCAGCGGCACAAAAATCAAATGGATTCTCGACCATGTGGAAGGCGCACGCGACCTCGCCAAGCAAGGCAAGCTACGCTTCGGTAACGTGGACTCGTGGCTGGTGTGGCAGCTCACTAAAGGCGAGGTGCATGTGACCGACGTGACCAACGCCTCACGCACCATGCTCTTCAACATCAAGGATCTGAAATGGGACGAGGAACTGCTCGACCTGCTCGACATTCCAGCCAGCATGCTTCCAGAGGTGAAATCGAGCTCGGAAATCTACGGACACACCAAAACCACCATTTTCGCGCACGAAGTGCCCATCAGCGGCATTGCTGGCGACCAGCAGGCAGCCCTGTTCGGCCAAATGTGTACCGAGCCCGGCGCTATCAAAAACACCTACGGCACAGGATGCTTCGTAATGCTCAACACTGGCAAGAAGCCCGTGATGTCGAAAAACAACTTGCTCACCACCATCGCATGGAAGATTGGCGACACAGTGAACTACGCCCTCGAAGGCTCAATCTATGTGGGCGGTTCTGTGGTGCAATGGCTGCGCGACGGTCTGGGCATTATTGAAAGCTCCAGCGAAGTGGAGAAATTGGCATCATCCGTTCCCGACAGCGGCGGCGTGTATTTCGTGCCTGCGCTCACAGGCCTGGCAGCACCTTACTGGGACGCCTACGCCCGTGGCACCATCGTGGGCATCACCCGAGGCACCACCGCGGCACACATTGCCCGTGCGGCACTCGACGGAATCGCTTTCCAGACGCTTGACATTGCCAACGCCATGGCCAAAGACCTTGGCGCGCCACTAACCGAGCTGAAAGTGGACGGTGGCGCATCGCGTAACAACTTGCTGATGCAGTACCAGGCCGATCTGCTCGGCGTGGAGGTGGTCCGTCCAAAAATTACCGAAACCACAGCTTTAGGCGCCGCTTACCTCGCAGGCCTGGCAGTGGGCTACTGGAAGAATCTTGATGAAATCAAGAAGCAGTGGCAAGTGGAGCGTAAATTCGAGCCAAAGGCTTCACCGGCTATCGACGAGGCGAAAAAAGGCTGGGCCGACGCCATGAGCCGCACGCTCTCCAACAAAAAGTAACCATTAACCCTCACCTGCCTTGTGGATGAAAAGCCTATACATCCACAAGGCATTATAATCAAAAAAAAGTCAAAAAACAAATTCTTTAATCGACTAAATTATGGAAAATTATATTCTTGAATTTATTGGCACACTCGTGCTCGTACTGTTCGGCGACGGCGTATGCTGCGCATGTTCTCTCAATAAATGTAAGGCACAAAATGCCGGCTGGGTGGTGATAGCCATCGGCTGGGGATTGGCAGTGATGATGGGCGCACTCATCGCCGGTCCTTCAGGCGGTCACCTCAACCCCGCCGTGTCGATCGGTCTGGCTGTGGCAGGAAAGTTTGCCTGGGCTTCCGTTCCCGGCTACATCATAGCCCAGATGCTCGGCGGCTTCGTGGGCGCTGTGATTGTGTACATATTCTATAAAGACCACTTCGACGCCACCGACGACAAAGCCACCAAGCTCGGCGTGTTCTGCACCGCCCCTGCTATCAAAAACACCCCTATCAACTTCTTCGGGGAGTTTGTGGCCACCTTTATGCTAATGTTTGCCATCCTCGTGATCGCCCCATGGTTTGCTGGCAAAGACAACCCCGGAATGGGACTACTTCCTATCACTTGGGTAATCACAGCCATAGGTATGTCGCTCGGTGCCACCACCGGTTACGCCATGAACGCTGCCCGCGACCTTGCACCACGCATCGCCCACGCCGTGCTTCCTATCAAGGGTAAAGGCGGTAGCGACTGGGGCTACAGCTGGATTCCTACCATAGCACCTATCGTGGGTGCTGTGTGCGCATCGCTGCTCTATGGAGCCATCGCATTCTGCTACGCCCAGTAGTAATGGATTAAACATCTAAAAACTTTTTAAAAACCTTCTTATGAAAAAATTAATTCTATCGCTCATCTGTGGCGCGGCTGCCATGGGTGCGGCAGCACAGATTCATTTCAACGCCGGACTGGAAACGTCGCATCTTTGGCGCGGTCTGGAAGTGTCGTCGGGCGTCGATGTCACAAGCCAATTCTCATTCAGCGACAAGGCCAACCACTTCAATATAGGATTATGGGGCGGCATGCAAGTGAATAAGGACAAATACAAGGAGTTCGACTACTTCGCCTCTTACAGCATCAACGGCTTCACGGTGGCATTATGGGATATCTGGAACTTCACCGATGCCGAAGGCGACGCTGCCAAATGCTTCAACTATAACTGCCGCACCACGGGGCGTTTCCTTGACTTGAGCCTGGCCTATAATTTTGAGAAAATCCCTCTAAGCCTCTACTGGTCGACCATCATCGCAGGAAGCGACCGTGGCTCCACTAAAGGGGAATACCGCGACACCCAGCGCTACTCCACCTGGATTCAAGCATCATACAAGGTGTATGAAGACGACAAATTCATCGTCACCCCGTCAGTGGCTGGTGATTTCGCCTTCAAGCCCACATACAACGAAGACGGCAAGAAGCGCGAGACGTTCTACGGCGATGAAGGCGGCATCAACGATGTGCGCCTCAACGTCACCTACAAACTGAAGGTCGGCAAGCACGAGATGCCTATCACGGGCACCGCCATGTGGAATCCACAAGCCAACAAGGGCTACTACGGTGTGAGCATCAACCTCGTCAACCTATAATCAAATCAAAGTTTCCATTTTTATGACTTCCAGTGCCGTGTGGCTATTTTTAATGCTACACGGCACTTTTATTTTTCACCATCACCTAAAATTATTATCACGCTGCAGAAAATCATCATAAATGATGATAAAAGGCTTCGCATAAAACCACTAATTTTGTGTCAATCAAATAAACGAACGACAAATGATAAAAAAAATATTAATTCTTTTTGCAATATCACTTTCCACAATATTAGCGAATGCACAAGCCACACATGGCAATAAATTTCTCCATTCTTTACACGGAACATACATCGAGCTGTTGAGCACCAATACTTGCCTCAACACCAAATATGACACGCTATGGAATGGCGAAGCTGAGAAATACGTAGGGAAGGAAAAGGCAAAGACTGCTGTAGCGCAGCTGATTGGAAGTTGCCAAGGCACTATTATCGGCGAAACAGCCGTTAAAGCATATACTTCATCTCCAGAAAATGCCAAATTCTGCTGTTCATTTGAAGGCAGCGTCAAGAAAATCACCTTCTGCACCGACACCATTTATGGCATAGGCAAAAACGGAGAAAAAATATTCAACCACAAATACACTTTCGTGGAAAACGATACATTTGGTAATTATATTTATGAAAGCATAGATAAAAATGACGATGAGTTTCGTTTCTTCTGGATACGCCCCGACTCCCCCTCCGAAACACACCATATCGAATTCAGATACGGCTCCGAAAAGGAACAACTAAAACTCTTAACATCTGGCAAATACGCATATTGGATGGCGTCAGGCGTTAGAGAAGGGTACACCAATGAATACCGAAACAGTATCATCTTATTCGTCAAAGAAAACCTAAGCAACCAGAAATAAGCATCAAGCGCCATCACCGCCAACATCATTTTTCCTTCTTCAGCCCACCATTTTACCACATAAAATCACAATAACGCACATTTTAGCTAAAAATTGTGTGGTAAAATTGTTTTTTCTGTTTTTTCTTTATAATTTTGTGAATGTTATGAAAAAGATATTTGCAATATTACTCACGGTGGCCTGCGGCATCTCTGAAGCCTGGGCTGCGCCAGAGCCTGTGCCAGCAGTGGCAGAAAGCATTGCCAATGCGGCATCAGCGAAAGGCGGAGTGGGCACTATCTATTTCACCGCAGGCAGCACCGACGCCACTTTCAGCATCTACGCCATCACAGGCCAGCTGCTAAAATCGGTAAAAGTGAGTGCCGACAGCCACGCTTCGGTGGATATGCCGAAAGGCTTCTATATAGTGCGCTACAACGGACAGTGGTCGCGCAAAGTGGTGGTGAAATAGACACCGGCGTCACACGCATTCCTACAAGATTAGCTATCATTAAGCCCAAGCAGCAAAATCAGTTTTGCACATAAGAAGGCGGTGATAGCATTTTTTTTAACGATTTACCCTCCAAATATTCATTTTTAAACATATCCATTCCTTCACAAAAACCGCCATTCTATGCTTTTAGCAGAATTATTTCCATTTGCCAATGCCGTTTTCTATGTGTTCACAGCGCTGTATGTGATCACCACCATCGGCTGCATCGTGGTAGTGGTGTCGGAAAACCGCAATCCTGTGCGATCGCTCGCATGGGTCACTGTGCTGCTGTTGCTCCCCGTGATTGGAATCCTCATCTACCTGTTTTTCGGAAGAAGCCTCAAGAGCGTGATTATGATCACGCGCAACAACCGCAAGAAGCAGCAAGGCCCCGCTTCCCCCAACACCTTAGAGGAGGACAAGCTGAAGCTCTCCGAATCAAGCCGGCAAATCATCAATCTGGTCAACTCCATAGTGGAGCCACACTTTTTTGCCGGCAACCATATTGAGGTTTTCACAGAGGGGATAGACAAGTTCGCACAGCTCAAAGCCGACTTGCTTGCTGCAAAAGAATACATCAATTTCCAGTATTATATCTTCTCCGCCGACACCATTGGAAAGGACCTGGCCGACATTCTCATACAAAAGGCGCATGAAGGCGTGAAAGTGCGCGTCATCTACGACCATGTGGGGTCGTGGAGCATAGCATCGTCATTTTTCAAGCACCTGCGCAAAGAGGGCGTAGAGGCATATCCATTTTTAAAGGTGACTTTTCCACAGCTTGCCAACCGCCTCAACTGGCGCAACCACAGAAAGATAGTGGTCATTGACGGCAAGGTGGGCTACATTGGCGGCATGAATATTGCCGACCGCTATGTGAGCGGCGAAAAGGGCTACAAAGCATGGCGCGACACCCACCTGCGCGTGATGGGTGGCGCCGTGAAAGGTCTGCAATTCTCCTTTGCCATCGACTGGAACTTCATGAAGCGTATGCTGCTCGACCAGCCTGTTCCCCCCGCAAGCACCTACACCGGCGAGGAAAGCGTTGGTATGCAAATCGTGAGCAGCGGCCCCACACAGCCGCTCAACGCCATGTCGATGGTGATACTGCGCGCCATCTCGCTGGCACAAAAATGCATCTATATCCAGACGCCCTACTTCTTGCCAGAGGAGAGCATGAAGTCGGCTCTCCAGGCGGCTGCGCTCTCCGGCGTGGATGTGAGAATTATGATTCCGCTCTACCCCGACAGTAAAATTCTGAAGTACTCATCACTCTCCTATGTGAAAGAATGCCTGGCGGCTGGCATCAAAGTGCTCCTCTACACCAAGCGTATGCTCCACGCCAAGTGCGTGATTATTGACGATGAATTTGTGACAACGGGATCAACCAACTTCGACTTCCGTAGTTTTGAGCACAATTTTGAATGCAACGCCCTTATCTACAGCAAGATGTTCTGCAAAAAGATGAAAGCCATATTTGAAACCGACTCCAAGCGAAGCTGCATAGAGATGACACTTGAAGAATGGGTGAAGCGCCCCCTACGGCAACGTTCGCTCGAGTCAATGTCGCGACTGCTTGGCCCAATCTTATAGCGCGCCACCTATGCGGGCAAGCACACACTTTCTTTTACACACTCTTGATTATGATTACATTCCCTAATGCAAAAATCAACCTCGGCCTT
>ERZ808278.32-NODE-32-length-130160-cov-123.604028_pt1 | contig 130160 bp, 139 predicted proteins | sample MGYA00521239_ERZ808278 | MGnify/ENA primary metagenome ERZ808278 (study PRJEB31516, sample SAMN03275600) | gut metagenome | biome: mammalia-associated habitat; material: feces | host: Papio cynocephalus | place: Kenya | collected 2012-07-17 ...
ATAATAATATATAATAATAATATATAATAATAATATAACTGCTTCTTTTTTCTTTCTGTTGAGTTAGAAGTAAAAAGATAAAAATTGGAATGTATAAAAATTTTACTTTTCGTTGTTGACTTTCCTTTTTTGCTATGTTATAATGAGTTTACAACGTTGGTTTAATTTTTGAATTCTTTGTTTATGATTGTTTTGATTTTTAAGTTTGTTTTAGTATTGGGTAAATTTTATTTGAGTTGATTATTTTATTTTTTGGAGAAGTAGAAGTAATTACATAATTGTGCCGAGGTGGGCGTTAAACGAAGTTAAAGGTAAGGATAGCTATGAGAGAAGAAGATAGGTTATAAAGAGTGTTTGATTTAATTATAGATTGTTAAAGTAGAACGTTAAGAGGTATATGGTATAGTGTATGAGATGTTGGACTAAATGATATATTTTTGATTGAATTGTGGGAAAAAACATAATATTAAAGGGTTTTTGTGATTTTTTTAAAAAATGGGAAAAATGAGTTTGAATGGAATAAAAATGAGTAAGAGATGGAAATAGAATGAATATAGTAATAGAAATGTCGATTTTTTTATGTTTGATTAATATTTTATGTCATATAAGAAAAATAAATAATAAATTAAGAAAAAAAATAAATAAACAAGAAGCTGAAATTAGTGTTTTATTAGATCGTACAAATAGAATAGAAAAAGGGTACTTAGAAATACATGAAAAACTTTTTTCTTTATCCTCTCTCTGTTTATTAATCAATAAAACAATAAAAGATACGTTAGGAATTAAGATGGACTCTAAATTAGAAAATTTACAAAACTTATGCATAGAATTAGAAGAGTCTATTCAAGACTTTAAAGAGGGGAATGTGAACACCGTTGTAGTAAATTCTGAAGAAGTCGCAAAAAAACTCTTCAGCGACATTTACGATAACCCGGATTATATAAATATCATCAAGGAAATTTTTATGCCACAGGAAGAGTCAAAAGAAGAGAATAATTAGAACATCTTTTTTACCGGCTCTCTTTGAGATTGATAAGTCCAAACAATACATTCATATACTTTTGCTAAAACAGGAAACATTCGGACATCTTTCCTGTTTAAAACTTCTTGAGCAAGTTTACTTTCTTTTGCAGAATATATTCCTCTTTTAGCTTCTCTCTCTGCTGTTTGTACAACAAGAGAATAGCATTGTCTATAACTCAACATGTTAATATTACCTCCTTTGATATGTATATAGTATACCCAATTTTTATTTGAGTATACTATTTTTTATTATTTATTTAACTTGTAGGTTTTTCTTTATAATAAGGGTCGCTCCTTCAACGTGGTTACCCGCTTTGAGTTCTTTTCCTATCTCTGTCTTGGATACTTTAGTAGTATCCTTTATTGCTTTATCTCTCAACTCTTTCGGAACATCGTCAAAGTTCATCTCTAAGGACCTTTTCTTAAATTTCTCAGGAATAGCTGTTTCGTTGACAATTTCCACAGAAGAAGATTTCCTGAAAGATAATTTTACTTTGCTTGTTTCGAATTTCTCGTGATTTAAAAGAAGACCTAAAAGCTTGTTTATCTTTTCATTCTTCTCTTGTATCATTTTCTTTCTTAACTGTAGTTTTTGTATTTCTTGGTCTATAGCATCGACCATATAAGAACCATTCTTATATTCAAGAGCTATGTTTTCAACTTTTTCTAGTCTCTCCATTTCTAGACTATTAACCTGCTCCAGTAAAAAATCATCGGTAATTTCTCCCGTTTCCATATCAACAGCTTTTTCTAAAATTTCGTCGATAATTGGTTGATATTCTAACACTCCAATATACATATTCTTCTTCTCCTTTACAAAGTAGCCCTTAAGGAATAAGCAAGGATTATAGCATCGGTAATATTACCTTTAACAACACATTTCGCTTTTTCCACTGCAATCAATCCCTTATGAAGTTTATTTAGTGTTTTTTTGTCATAGGAAGTCCATCTCGTATCTATTTTAGGGGATTTTACTTCAAAAGTATTTCTCCCTGTTTGGCAAATAGATATATCAGAAACTTTCTCCTTTTTATTGCATAAAAATATTTGATCATCTAATTTTTTCATGTTATAAAACCTCCTTGATTTTATAATACTATTGTATCCTTTTTTCAAGAAAGATATGTGAAAAAATCTATCTATATTATTACCATATCTAGAAAAAGCATACCTAAAATGGAAGAAAAAGAAAAGGAATTTCCTATTTTTTTCATCCATAAAAAAACGATAGTAGAAAAACTCAAATTTCCAAAAAATTTTTAACATTTTCTACTGTCGTTCGTTATAAAATACATTTATTTTTATTGCTCTATCCATTTGTGTTTATAGCCGTTGGTCAAAAATGTATAATATGTTAGAAGAAACCTCTAAGAATTTTCCATAGGAGTCCCCCTATAAGGAGTTCTTTTTTGTCTTTTCTTTGTTTTTTCTTGTAGATTTTAATGTAATTTATTATTTCTTCTTTAGTTAGTGGCTCTTGATCAATTACTCCAAGATAAGGCTTTATTCTTATCTTGGTATGTTTAAAATCTCCAGTGTATAACCCACTTAGATATTTTACCATTACAACGGAATCGGGACGAGACGGAGATATCTCGAAAGTCGTTTCGGTATCTGTTGTTTTTCTCATAAACATCCCTGTCCTTTGAATAGTACTGCCTAATAAATTCTTTTTACACCACTTCCTAAAATCCCCTTCTATATCTTCCGCATACACTGTGATAAGGATTGCTTCAACTTCTTTTAGGCTTTTATACCCTCTTAACCTAATTTCTTTTTTCATATAGTTTTTTTCTCTTTCCCTATTTTTAGTTTTATAATAAAAGATCCTTTTTTATCTAAGACTTTTATTATATAGCCTTTTTCTTGATAGTATAACATTTCTGTGGACAAGTCTTCAAGAGAAATAAAAAGGACGGGAATGTTATCCCGTCTTTTTTACTTGTAACTTATTATCTATCATTACGCAACTTTTCTAGCGATAAGATATGACCTATCTATTAAGTCGTTTCCATTTATCGTTTTTAAAAAAATATTTTCTTTATAGTTAGGGGTTTTTCTTAATGGCTCGGAATGAGTTGCATAATCGCTAACAGCGTTTACAAAGCGATAGGCTGATTTCTCAATATCTTGTAAATCAGGAGCATCAAAGTAAACTCTTTCAATCCCATTTCGAATAATCTTTGCATTCGTAAGTTGTCTATTAGACATTTTTAGTTCGTTAATAGGAACTAAGCTATCTAACATTTTAACGAATCCATCGTTATCTATTTTTTTCATTTTTAAAATTCCCAATTCTTCTTCTAAATTGTTCATATAGTGAGAAGCATTGAAAATAGCAACTTTCGCTTCTTCCATTTTTGATTTGATATCTCCCGTATGTCTGCAAGTCCAAACTCTTTCTGCCTGTTTTAAAGCTAAATTAAGAGTGTTTTGACAAGCAACTCGGATAGGAGTCATACAGACTTTTACCCCTAAACTACCATCGTGCGAATTAGCGAATAGAACAAATGGTTCAAATTTTTCGTCTGTAATTAACTGTTCCGGCATTTTTGCTAATAGCCAAACGATTTTTCCTCCTTTTACTGACCCAGCCGTTTCATATTTAACCCCTAAAGAATTCTTCAGGATTTCGTCAGTAAAAGAAAACGCTTCTGCGTTTTGTACAATGCTATATTTATCAGACGTCACGCCCAATACTTTATTGTCAATATTTCTGATATTTGCTTGATACCCTTTTAAAAGGATTCCACTTTCAGTTTTAATTGGCTGTGGAACTACGTCCCAATCCAATCTAGCGAGTTTCATTGCTTCTTCTGAATTTTTAGCTTCTTCAACTCCTTCTCCTAATCCTGCCCATGTTGGTTTTCTTCCTACGAACATTCCACTTTCAGCTATCATTTTCATTACCTCTTTTTCTTTATTTTTTATTATATTCTAAGTATCACCAATACTTCTATTTTTATACAATTATTTTATAAATTATTTTTATGATTGAGGGGAAATGGTTTTTTCTTAATAAGAAGGGGCTTCGTAAGATTCTTTATAAAATATATTTTTTGTTTTTGTATGTATTTTTTTTTGAATTAAGCAATTTTTCTTCTTGTTCATATAAAAAAGGAAGGAACTTAATCCTTCCTATTCTCTCTATGTGATTAAACAGATAAGACGTATTAAAATGAGATTGCAATTGTTTTATTAAGTCTTTTCTGTCTAATTATTTACGATTTATTTATATTTAAGTTTTAAGCTGATTCATTTTTAATTTTTCTTGATATAATCAGTTTTTGAGCCAGTTTCAGGGCTTCTTTACTTTTTGCTATTGGAACAACGACACAAACAATTATTCCTTCTTTAGTTTTTTTGATATATCTTATTTCTTTTTCAGACTTCACCGTTACTGATAGGTGATTATAAGTGGATAAATCGCAATCGTTTTCAAATAGAAAATAATTTTGTATCATAAGTTGTTTTTTCATAGTTTATTATCTCCTTTTATTTTTTTGAATACTAATAGCATTTTATAATTTTGAACGCTCCCTAGAGCTAAAGCTTCGGAGTTTTACCTGCTAAATTATAAAATATTATTCATAGTTATTCTCTCTTTCTCTCTTGTAAGCTTCATCTAAGAAATCACTCAAATTTTTATTTCTATTTAAATCGACTTTATATTGAGCTTTAATCATTGACTCTTTTTTCAATGCAAAATCATCTTCTTCTCTATTTTTTTCTTCCATCAAATAATACTGCTACTCAAAATATAGACAAATATACTTATATCGAGAGGTTGTAAGTTCTCACGAACATCACTTACTGCTTCATCGTATATGCTTTAGCGGTTACAAAATAACACGCTACTCACAAGTTCTTGTACACTCCACAGTCGTAAATTCCCGACTAAAGCCATCGGTACATACCTATAAATGCTTGATTATGCTATTTTATAAGTTTTTGCATCTCTCAAATTAAGACTTGCATTAAAATCTCTATCTACATGATATCCGCACTCACAGATATATTCTCTGTCTGAAAGTTTCAAATCTTTCTTAATACATCCACATTCATGACATAATTTGCTTGACGGATACCATCTATCTACAATTCTTAATTCAATTCCTAACTCTTTGCATTTTACTTCTAATTTAGTTCTAAACTCAAAAAATTTCTGTGATGCAACGGCTTTTGAAAGATGTCTATTCTTCATCATTCCTGACACATCCAAATCTTCAATAGTTATATAAGATGGCTTGGTTTTCACTATCTCATTTACACATTTATTGATGTAATCAGTACGAATATTGTCTATCCTGTGATGAAGTTTTTGTACCTTTAAGACTTGTTTTTGAATATTTTGCCTAGTAGCTTCTCCTTTCTTTGTTTTATTACGTTTCTTTAAGTCTTCGTATTTCCTCGATAGATAACGTTGTTCTCTCTTTAATTGTTTTTCTAACTTCTTTATTTTTACACTCTTGTTGATATTTTTCTTTATAATACCATCACTTATTACTATAAATTCCTTAATACCTAAGTCAATTCCTAATCCAAAATTGTTTAATTGTGTTTTTTCTTTTTCAGGCATATCAATTAAAACTGATACATAATATCTTCCTGCTTTACAGGAAATTGTTCCACTTTTAATTACATATCCTTGTTTTGTTGTTGGTATATAACCTTTTTCTTTTAGTCTCACCCAACCAAGAGTAGGGATATTTACTCTGTGTCTTTCGCAATAACAATCTTTTGGATTATTTTTAACAAAGTACATCTTTACATCAGAGTTTCCTTTCTTCTTGAACCTAGGAAATCCACTTTCTTTCTTGAAGAATCTTCTAAATGCTTTATCTGCGTTCATGATACTTTGTTTTACTGATTTAGAACTTACTTCTTTTATCCATAAATATTCAGGATTTTCTTTTAAATAAACATTATTTAGCCATTGCTGAAAACCCATACCTGAAACAAATCTCTTTTCAGTCTCATAAATTTCTTTATTATGAGCAAGATAGAAATTATATATATATCTACAAGTGCCTATGGTCTTGCGAATCTTGATTTTTTGTTCTTCTGTTGGGTTAATTTCCGTCTTGAAGCTCTTTAGCAATTTCTTCATCTTCCTTTTTAATGACTTAACAATTCCTCCTTTTCTTTTTTTCTTATTATACCACATTAAGAAGAAATTATACTTCTAATTTTTTGATTGGTAACTCTATTGAAATAAGGCCACCACAATTCCACTGGCTTTAGACGGTGGGTTAAGGTAGCCAAAAATCAGAAATTATTGTATACTCATGACATGGGAACATGAAAATCTAAAAACAGACACAAATACCTATTACAATTACGAGGTCTGCGAAGCAGGAAATCCATTGGTTTTAGATAATGGGTTGTTCACAATGTTATTAAGAGATTATATAATGGTTTTAAAGAGAGAAGTTCGAGTATATTTTTGGAAACAATGGTTATAATGTAGTTGTCCTGTTTAAAAAAAGATAATTAAACTATGTTTTCTATTAAAAAACGGAGACAAGTCTCAAAAGAAAGGAAAGAAAGAGTAATCAAAAATGAAGAAAATTTTGAAAGTAATATCAATTATTCTGATTGGTATCTTTTTGATATTAGAGGGTGTCATTTTTAGCTATCAGGATAATGAGATAAAAGTCTTAAAAAAGGAATCAAAAACAGAAGTCCTATTTAAAGAAGGGCAACAAACGTATTGTGATTTTATCTTAGACCAAGAAGATACCCGAGGGGTTGATTGGTTTAATCGTAACGGTTTTATTAAAAATCAGAAAGGAGATTTTCTAAAAGAAGAAGAAGCAAGCCGAATGGTTTGGTTTTCAGAGTTACCAAAGTGTCTTGATTTTTATGGAATACCAGTAACAGTTGAAAACGTACAGATGTTCGAAAGAAAAGAAACAAATGAAAAGTTTTTTGATTGGATTTACATTAATTTGAATGTTTCCAGTTTGAATGATACTCAAATAAAAGAATTCATAAAAGGGACGGAAACTAAAAGCGGTTTAGATTTCCTTATTTCGTCTGAAAACGGAGATTTCAAATATGAGAGTGCTTATTTAGACGAAGGACATATATATTTTGGTTTTACTAGACAAAGCAATAAAAAATACAACGGAGAACAAATATCTATAATTATTGGACAACAGTTTATGGATTACTCTTTATTCTATTGTTTTGATGGAAGAGTAAATGTTCCAATTAAATCTATTGAAGAAGCCCCTTGTTACTCATTGGTAGGGGAAAATCTTAAAAATAAATAATAAAAGTAAAGAAGGTAGATAATAGTTTATGAGTAAATACTATTCTATCAATGAGTTTTCAAAAATTTTAGGAGTATCAGCACAAACATTACGAAATTGGGATAAAAATGGAAAACTTCATCCACCCCATACATCAAGCAATGGATATAGATATTATTCACATGAACAATTAAATCAAGTTAGGTTCTGGAATAAATTATAAGAAGAAAGGATTGAAAGAACTTATTAAGAGAATTACTCAAAACAAAGTAGAAAAAGTGGTTGTTTTGTATAAAGATAGGCTCTTACGATTTGGATTTGAGTTGGTTGAGTATGTTGCAAGTTTATATAATTGCGACATAGAAATAATTGATAACACAGAAAAATCTGAACAACAAGAGCTTGTAGAAGATTTAGTTCAAATAATAACTGTATTCAGTTGTAAATTACAAGGTAAACGTGCAAATAAAGCAAGAAAACTTGTAAAAGAACTAATAGAGGATAGAGGTGAGAAAGATGATAAAAACCATCCGAGTAATGCTGAGACCAAACAATAAGCAAAATACTAAATTGTTTCAATATGCCAATACTGCAAGATTTGCTTACAATTGGGCATTGGGTAGAGAAAAAGAAAATTATAAAGATGGCGGGAAGTTTATATCTGATGGAAATTTGAGAAAAGAATTTACACAGTTAAAGAAAACAGATGAATACCTTTGGTTAAATGAAATTTCAAATAATGTAACAAAGCAAGCAATAAAAGATGCTTATAATGCATATAAGAGATTTTTTAAAGGATATTCAAAGTTTCCCAAATTCAAAAGTCGGAAAAATTCTATGCCATCTTTCTATCAGGATAATATAAAGATTCAATTTTCTAATACTCATATAAAAGTGGAAGGGTTTACAACTTCTAAAAGGAAGAATAAACAAAAAATAAATTGGATAAGACTTGCAGAGTATGGACGCATACCTACTGAAAATGTGAAATACAGTAATCCACGTATTAAGTATGACGGGTTAAATTGGTATCTTACAGTCGGCGTAGAATATGAAGATTCAACTACTGTTCCATCTAATGAAGGTATTGGAATTGATTTAGGAATTAAAGATTTAGCAATATGTTCTGATGGTAATAAATATCAGAATATAAATAAAACTAAAAAAATCAAGAAACTAGAAAAACAAAAACACAGATTACAGCGTAGTATATCTCGTTCTTACGAGAAAAATAAAAAGAAAGGAAAATACTGTAAAACTAATAATGTAATCAAAAAGGAAAAACTTTTATTAAAATTAAATCATAGACTAACAAATATTCGTCAGAGAGGTAAAATATATGGAAGATATTAAAGAAAATGGAGTTGTTTATAGAATATGTTGTGGTTGTAGAAGAAAATTAGAATTAAATTCTGATAATTTTCATCATAATAAAAATAAAAGAGATGGCTTTGAATATCGTTGTAAAAGATGTACAAAGTATAAAACACAAGAATGGTATCGAAATAATGTAGATGAAGATAAAAAGGAAATCAGAAATAAATCTGCTAAAAAATCAAGAGAAAAACGAGTGGAAAAAGGACTATGTAAGCAATGTACGAATAAAGCAATTCCATGTAAAAAAGTATGTGAATATCATTGGCTTAGAGATATGGCAAGAAGACATCTTGGAAGCGAATCAAAATGGAAGTTATTGCAAGATTTATTTGAAAAACAAAATGGATTATGTGTATATACAAAAGAACCACTTGTAATGGGAGTTAATGCTAGCATAGATCATATCCTTCCATTATCATCTAATCCACAAACATATCATGATATAAATAATTTGCAATGGGTCTTATATGATGTAAATCTGATGAAAAGAGATTTATCAGAAGAAAAATTCTTTAATATTATTGAAAAAATATATAAAAATAAAATAGAAGTTAGTCAGGAATTTACGCCTATGGAGAGTACAAGAACTTGTGAGTAGTGTGTTAGTAATAATCACAAAAGCATACTCGTTGAAGTAGGAATGAAACGTAAAAGTTTATAACTTTTTATAAGTTTTCAGTAACGGGAAAAGATGGCATTATATAAGAAAAAGCCAGTAACTGTTTCTGCTATTCAATGGACAGGTAAAAACAAAAGAGAAATATCTAATTTCCTCACAAGCGATAATAAAAGATTTTTTGACTTTGACGCAGATAGATTATTTATAAAAACGTTAAAAGGTCGAATGTCTGCGGATGTAGGAGATTATATTATAAAAGGAGTAGAAGGAGAATTCTACCCTTGTAAGTCGAGTATTTTTATGAAAACATATGATAAAAATGAAGAAGAAAAAGTTAGAGTACTAAAACAGTACGATGAAAAAGGAGATTTAAAAAATTACTGGATCCCGGGGGAGATGAACCCTTGTGGTTGTGGTAGTAATCTTTTTTATCGTATATACGACGGGAACAATATTTTATGTGTATGTAATTCTTGTAAAACAGTTATTTACACAATAAAAGATAAAAACAAGGAAGAAGAATTAAACACTGGTATATGGGTGTATGAAACAGATTCTCATATTTTGTATTTGACTACAAAAGAACGAGTAGAAGAATTTTTCAAAGAAAAGAAAGATAATAATAAATGTAATAAGTAAATATGTTAGGGTAATATAAAATTTTTCGAATGTGATTTTATTTTAGCAAGAAGGAGAAAGTTACTTCTTTCTCTTACTCTTTTTAATACCGTAAAACGGAAACTGTTTGAATTACCGGGCGTAGAGATAGCAGGCCATGAGAAGTCGATGAAATAGTAAGACTATTAGCTTTAGAGGATAAATATTCGTGTATGTTTTATACCAAAACGGAAATAATAAACAATATAATTAGAAAAGAGGTGCAGAGAATTGTTGATATTAAAAGGAAATAAAGGAAAAATGTCTGTTTGTAGTAAAATTGTATCTAAAGAACAAGACAATTGTATTGTCATTTGTTATAACGATAAAGCTCCTGCGTTAAAAGGATCTTACACGCTATGTAACGGCGATATTAATGAGTTTTTAGAGAACATACAAAAAGAAGCCTTCTATGGTAAAGAAATCGTTATTATTTACACAAACGAAAAAGAAAGTGATATCAATCCTATCAAAGAATATTTGACAGAACTAGAAGACAAAAATTATATTGGGATAGGAATTGTTGCTTGCAAAGAAGATTAGAATGTTTCGCAAAAAAGCAAATTAAAATTTTTAAATAAAAGGAGTAAAAAATGTTAGAAATAAAAAAAGATAATCTGCCTTATACTATTGCGGTGGATTTTGATGATACTTTAGTAACGGATAATTATCCGGAAATTGGAGAGATAATAGAAAATAACTGGAATAAAGTATTAAAAGCTAAAAAATCAGGAGCAAAAATTGTTCTATGGACCTGTAGAACAGGAGAGCCATTAAAAAGAGCAGTGGATTTTTGTGAAAAACATGGTTTAGTGTTTGACGCTGTTAATGAAAACATAGAAGAAGCTAAAAGATTTTACAACAATGATCCTAGAAAAATATTCGCAAACGAATATTGGGATGATAAAGCGGTTATACTTTTTTAAAAATAATTTTAAAAGGTTGAAAAAAGAAAGGAATTAAAATATGTTGATTTTGTTTGTCAGTGGATTATTGTTAATTTTCTTAGGTATTATTTTTAAGATGTATACCTCTATCTCTAAAGAAATAAAAGAGAACTCTAAGATTAATCGTCAATTGATAAATATGATTGAGGTGGATAGAATAATAGATTCTTTCCCTTGTCATATTGTTTCTAGTTTGTATCAGCAATTTTTGATAAAGGTGCTTCAGACTAATCGCCAAGTGCCTAAACTTGATTCTACTTTTGTCTCGGTGACTTTTATTTTGCCTATAGAACCTTTTGTTGACAATTATCTTGTAACTGAATTTTTAAGAAGCTTCTCTATTATAGATTCTATAGAAGTGGTGGGCCATAAAGTAGAATTTGATAAGAAAGAATCTTGTTATATGAATAGATTTTCTTGTGAAATCTATTTAAACAAAAAAGATGAAAGAATTCAGATAATGTTAAACAATTCTAAATAATATTTTTGAAACAGAAAGGGAGACTAAAATAATGTTTGGATTTTTTGTATTAACGAAAAAGAATATTGTAAAAACATTTTTCAATACTAAGAAAGCAGAGGATAAAGTATTTCTTGGTTATTGTATCTTGCGAAAGGGGTTTGAACAGATGGCGAAAGAAGATGGACTTGATGTAAGTGCGTATGACCATGTAGACATTATTAATTCCATTTTGGAATTTAAAAACAGCGGTAACCTTTTATAATCCGCATAAAATTTTAATGGGATTAGAAATTATAAAAGAAGTACACATAAACATAAAAAGAACCAAGAACAAAAGTTCTCGGCTCTTTTTTACCGTCAAGGATTTTTCATTTAGCATATATATATTCTCAGAGCGATTCCTATTATAAAAGACAAAGACAAAAAAGTCAATTATAAAAAAGTATATTTAAAAGGAGGAAGCAAGGAAAAATGAATAACCTTAATATTAATACAGAAATGATGAGTGACGATATTCAAGAATACCATAAAACAAAAGTAGCAAGAGCAGATATTGTAATCACTAAAAGAACGAGACCCTATTTTGAAATTAGATATTTTGAATTAGATCGGCAAGTATATTGTCTTGGGTTCAGTTCTCATAACCTGTTTAATGTTTTAAAGTGGAGAAAAGAGTATCTCGAAATAGTGGACGATGATTTAGGATTAACGGATGTCTTTTTAGAAGAAAAAACTGAGAATTTGATCGTGGAAAGACTTTCTAGCTTTTCAGGACATTGTCTTGGATATTTTTGTTATGGCAAAATTAATGAGAAAAAATTTGCAAAAGCTTTAAAAGACAAATATGGAGTAAAAATAAAAGAAAAAGAAGTGAAATATTTAGGTCAGGAACAGATTTCGCAAGGGGAAATGACAATTAATTCTTTAGTTTTAACCACGAAGGAAGATAACGGGAAAGTTATTACTATAGTAGGGGTTAATCAAGGAGTTCAAATACTATCATCTTTTAAGAAGAAAAACCAGGAAAAATAATACCCATTAATAAAACTAACGACATACGGCGATATAATACGCTCTTTATTAGATAAAGCAGAAATAACAGGCAACTTTAGAAAATAAAACATTGTTGTCTGTTTTTCCTGTATAAAAAAACAAATGAGAGAAATAATACAAATATAATAAAAAGAAAGGAAGTTTTTTCTATATGAATTTAGAAAATATCAAACCAGGCGATGAAGTGATTTGCATTTCCTATTATGGGACTAGATCTATAGAAAAAGTTGATAGAGTGACAAAAACTCAAATTATATTAACGAATAATCAAAAATTTAGAAAAAACGATGGAATTAGGATAGGAAGACAACGTTCATTTTATATTAGTAGGATAACTATCCCTACAAAAGACGAGAAAAAAGAAATTCAAAGAGATAATGTAATAAGAAAAGCGCTAGTTTTAATGCATGACAAAGAAAAAATTTCTTATGACCAGGCTATTAAAATTATTGAGATTCTAGAAAAAGAATAGGAAAAAAAGAAACATATGAGCAAAGGCGAATGTCTTATTTTTCAATACAATAAAAATATAAGAAAGGAAGAAAGAAAGATATGAATAATAAAATTTTTTCAATGGACGCAGAAACAAACGGATTGTGGGGGAACGCTTTCTCTATTGGGGCAATTGTAACAGATCAAAAAGGAGTTTTGATAAAAGAGTTTGTAGCAAGATGCCCGATAGAAGGAGAGGTAGATTGTTTTGTAAAAGAAAAAGTATTACCTCAAATGACAGGCGTAGAAATTACTCATGATAATTACGAATCTATGCTGAAAGACTTTATGTCGTTCTATATGGAAAATAAAGAAGAAGCGGATATCATTGTTCATATGGGATTGCCTGTCGAAAGCAAACTCTTTTTAGATGCTCATGAGCTTGGGTATATTGGAGACTGGGATGGTCCTTATCCTTTAATTGATGTTAGTGCTTTCCCTGAAATTGGAACTAGCGTTGATAGTTACAACAGAAAACATAATATAAATATTCCTAAAGTGACAGGAGAAACTCATAATCCTTTATACGACAGTTGGAGTGCGCTATTGGCTTATGTGAATATATGTCAATCCTTGGACTAGGGAAAAATAGAAAAAAATAAATAAAAGTATAAAAGTCACATAACATTATTAGGTGTGGCTTTTTTATTTTCTGAAAAAAGTTTTGAAAAAGTATTGACAACGAGGTTCTCGTAAAGTACAATAGAGATAGTTAGTAAACACATCGTTTTCGTAAAAAAAAAGGAAAGAAAGGAACGGTTATGAATAAAGAATTAGATGAAAAAACTATTTACCAAGCTTTGAAAACTCTTGATATATGTTGTAGAAATAAATGCAGACACGAGTTAAAAAACAAGTACTTTGTGAATTTATTTGAGATAATTAATAAATTAACAAAAGAAGGACTAAAACAGCTTGGAATAAAAATAATTATATGGATTGATGATCCTTATTACGAAAGATATTATGATTGTCTCGAAATTCTAGATAATTATACTTATGCAAGGCACATAATCCCTGTGCCGGTGTTAGAAGGATTGATTGGGATTGAGTTGAATTATAATAACCCAATATTTGATAAAGCAGTCAGAGACAATATGGAAGACGGATACGACATGATTACGGAAATAATATGTTCCGATGAAATGTATGAAGTAGCGTATAAACTTCAGACTGATTCAAAGTTTATAGAAGAACATTCTGGAATAACGATACCGTTTAAAGCGTTAAAAATGATTTTTAATGGTATCGTGATATACGATATGAAAGAGTTTTTTAAAACGACAAAAGAGAAAATAAAAGTTAGAGATTGTATTGAAGGCGGAAGATTCTTCAATATAGTGAAGAAAGCCTACGGAGGATATCGTTGGATGTGTTATAATAGCGCAGCAACCGCAATCATGTATAAGAAAATGCAATAGGGTTTAGGTTATTAAACTCTTTTTACCCTGTCGAGATAGTCCGAGTAAAAAAGATAATATGAGAGAATATAACAGGGTAAAACAATCGTTTAAAAAAATCCACAAAAAAAAAGAAAAGAAAAGGAGAATAACTACTATGTATACAAAAAATATGACAAAAGACGAATACAATTTTTTCATGAAAGAATGTCAGTATCCATTTAGAAAAGTTTTACGGATAAAAGATACTCACGAAGACGGACTAGGCAACATCGTCGACCATGACGGGGAATTATTGATGTCTCCCTATGTAAATGATTACAGATATTGCGGCGCAGAATGGCGTGATATGTGGAGCAATATCCATGAATACAAAGGAGAAATCGAGATAGCTCAAGTTTATTCCTCGCACGATACGACAGATGAAAGATTTTCAGAAACCCTCTCCATAGAAGATGATTTCATGAGAATCGCTCAATACAGACCTGTTACCGAGTCTGAAATACAGAACAATTTTAAACTGTTTTATGGAGACATAGACCCGAGAAAGGTCGTTAATGACAGTATAAAAAGGTACTATGGAGAAGTGCTTGAAAAGTACCAAGATATATGGGACAAAATGGATAAAATCCAAAACGTCATTTCCACCAAAGGAACGAAAGCTTTTAGTCCCGATGAAATTTACCAGTTTGACGATAATAGTAAAACAGGTTTTAAAGAAAAAGTTATGGGATTAACAAAAGAGGATATAGAATGGGCAGAAGGTTTTCAATATCAAGAGCCACAAAAGATGAAAAAATTAAGAATGAAACAAAAGATAATGGAAGAGAAAGATAAGTATCTAAAAAGAAACCATAAATTAGATGGCTTATGGTACAATGTCGACGATTCTCTCATATTGCACAAAAGATATTTCGTTATAAGAAACGAAGACTATGAAGGGGAACTGTATGTGTTAACAGAACATCCGGTTCAAAGACAGCCCTTCCCTCCTTATAACGAATTCCTCAATGAGCCAACCTTCGATTCTATTATGGACGCAAAGTATATAGTCCTATATGAACGTCAACGCTCGTATAGTTATAAATTCCCTAAATCTATAATAGATTACTTTGCGCTAGAAGTCAGAACGACAGAAGCGTTGTTCTATTTCTTTGAGATATAGGAGGTATAGAATGAAGATTAAGAAAATAACTCTTAAAAATGCGACGGACAGAAAGCGGTTATCCGGTTCATTAAACCTCAGTGCTAACGAAATGGAGTTGCTGGGGTGCAATGATAAGAACAGAGAAGTGCGTGTTGAATACGGTGATAACAGTCTAACACTGACAAAGATAGACGCGCATAACAGCCCAAAAAAATCATTCTTAAAAAAGCGAAAGGAGATATGAAAAATGTCTAATGAAATATTTTCAATTGAAAGAAGCAAAAAGGGTGTCCCTTGCATGTGGGAATGTGGAGGGGGTGCATCAAACACAGGATACAGTACTATTATCTGCGATAGGAACGGAAACAAGAAAAAACCACTTTACGTCAGAAGAAGCGGGTCTTTATCGAATGACAACCACGCATTAATTCCAGTGCGGGTAAATGACGTGATTATTGATGCCTGCCATCACAGGGACGATTTTAAGATTACAGTGTATCGGATTAAAGAAATTGAAAAGAATGAAGCGGTTGGAGAAGTTATTAACTCGTTTGATCAAGGAGAATGGACTCGTCCGGTCGGAAAATTTAAAGAAGCTGTTAGCGCAGGCAAAGAAAAGGCGGAGTGCTACCACTGTAGAGAGCCTTTTTATATAATATACGAGTAAAGGAGAGGAGTATTATGTTTAAAGAAGAGCCACAGAAAATTTTAATGAACTCAGGCGTAGATTTTTTATGGAACGGCAGAGAATACACCATAAGAAATCAAGAATTTGAAAACCTGCTAAAGTATATCGGCATGTACACAATGGAAAGGCTAGACGATCTAGCACTGATAGAAGAAGGAATTGGAGAAGTTGTATCTCTAGAGGATGTGGAAAATGTTCTATTGAGGTAATGAAAGAGATTTAAAAGGTTTATTCTTATTGTTAAAAATGTAACAAAGGAACGGCTGAGAAAAGTTCATATATAAAAAAAGGAGAGAAAAATAAATGAAACTAGTCGAAGATAATGCCGGAATGCTTCCTGGGGAAACGTGCCATATCCCAGTGTGTCGTAGATGTGGTTGTAGAAACTTATTTAAGCAAGCGCCAGGGGCTACCTTCAAATTAAAGAATTGCCCGCAGTGTGGCCATAAAATAAATTGGAATCATGATTTCATTAAAACATGACTAAATAACATAATTTAAAGGAGTTTGTTCATAAATGAAGAATAAATTGAAATGTGCATCGTTTTTCGCTGGTGTTGGCGGTATTGATATGGGATTTGAATTGACAAAGGCTTTTGAGACAGTGTATGCGAATGAATTTGACCCATATCCTGTACAGACATATGAATTAAACTCAAATATTAAAGTAGATTGCCGAGATATTCGTGAGGTAATGCCAGAGCAGATACCAGATTTTGATGTATGCTTAGCTGGATTTCCGTGTCAATCATTTAGCGTAGCAGGCTACAGACAGGGATTCAAAGATGCAAAAGGTAGAGGAACATTGTTCTTTGAAGTTGCAAGAATCATTGAAGCAAAGAAACCTAAGATTGTTTTCTTGGAAAAAGTAAAGAATCTTGTTGCACATGATGATGGAAATACATTTGCTGTAATTTTAGATACACTTGCTCAGCTTGGTTATCATACAAAGTATAAAGTGCTTAATGCAATGGAATATGGCAATATTCCGCAGAATAGGGAACGTATTTATATTGTTGGTTTTTTGGATGAAAAGTAGTATAATAAATTTGAGTTTCCAAATGCGGTACCGTTGACAACTCAGCTGTCAGATATTATTGATTTCCATACAAAATTGAATGAGAAATACTACTATAGACCAGGAAAATATAAAGGTGATATTTATAATAAACTGGTAGAAGCAATGGATGATGATAGAGCTGTTTACCAGTGGAGAAGACAGTATGTGCGTAAGAATAAATCAGGTGTAGTTCCGACATTAACTGCAAATCAGGGAATGGGTGGACACAATGTTTGTTTGATTAAGACAGATAATGGAATTCGTAAAATGATACCACATGAGTGTTTTAATACACAAGGATTCCCAACGACATTTAAGTTACCTACAAACATGGGTGAATCAAGACTGTACAAACAGGCTGGGAATTCTGTTTGTGTATCAGTGATTGAAAGAGTTGCTGATAACATTGTAACGGCAATAAGTTAAAAAATAAGTGAATGTAGGTAGGGTAAACCTTAAAATTCCAAAAAAAATGATGGCAAGAGAGATAAAACAATGAGTGAGAATAAGGATATTAGAGATGAATTAATTCAAAGTGACTTTGATTTTTTTGAGACAGATGAAAAAAGTATAGATGTAAGTGATTTATTAAATAATAAAATATCGTATAAGAGTAAGGCAATGGATATTGAAACGATTTTGCTTAATTTAAAAAGAGGATATTTTGAGTTACCTAAATATCAAAGAAGGTATGTTTGGGGAAAGGAACAAGTTGAGAATTTGATTTTATCGTTGATTAGAAATATACCAATTCCACCTTTATATTTATATTATGACAATAGAAGTGGTAATTATGTCATATTAGATGGTCAACAGCGTATTACCTCTCTTTTTATGTATTATAATAGCATTTTTTATAAAGGAAAAAGAGATAGACCGCAGATTGATTTTAAGGAATTGGCACTGAAAACGAAAAAGATAGAAGAATTGAAAGAGGCCAGTAATCAAACGAGTGAAGGTGAAATTGAAAAAATTTATAATGAGATCACTGCCAAATATAAGATTGTGGAAAGCAGTTTTAATTTAGCGGGTAAACAAGATATCACTTTTGAAAAGCTAAAAGTGGAAGCAAAAAAGGTTTTATTAAGAAAGGATTTGGATGTGGTGTTTGTACAATGCAATGCATCGAACTCACAACAAATATATGCGGAAATATTTAAGCTTATCAATAGTGCAGGAAAAGAACTAAGTAGCCAGGAAATTAGAATGGGAGTTTATTCAGACAACGTTTTATACGATGAAATAATCAAGTTTAATGAAGAAAACGATGTTTGGAGAAAAATATATGGAAATAGCTATTCAGCAAAAGATATGGAATATCTGTTACGTTTTTTGGCATTGGATCATTATACAGAATTGAGGAATGAAGAAATTGATATTAATTTCGATAAAAAATTTAGTTTACCTAAGGTAATTGATGAGTATTCAAGTCTGTTTAATAGAGTCTATTCAGAAGGATTAGAAAGTCAAGATGAAGCAGAAAGTAAAAATGAAGAAATTGAGAACAGAGCGAAGAAAGAGATAGCAAAATTAAAGATTTTTTTTGATAAGCTTAATGATGTGAAGCAGAGTGATACTGCATCTGGGGGTAATATACTGAATTTAGAGGGGGTATTTGTTGCGATGAGCAAAACAGGGTGTTTAGAGAAGAACTGCCGAGCTGGATATGAAAACTGGATGTCTGAATTGGATTTGGGAAAAGATGCAAGGAGAGATAAAAGAGGGGTGAAGGAACGATTAAATAAGGGATTGAAGACAGTGAGGGAGCATTGTGCGGGGGTGGAAGATGTGAAGGAGAGCGGGAGACCTGAAAAGAGTGGCCTAGTGGTTAGGAGGAAAACTTAAGAAGGAAGTGTGGGTTAAAGGGGAGAAACAGTAGCCTTTTTTCTGCGTTTTTGATCTTGCGTGAGAAATGGGGAATGGGGTCGAATCGTGTCGAGTCGTCTGGTGTCAGTTCATGTCAATAGTTAAGTTTTCTTACCTGTATAAATCTTCAAAAAAGGGAAATAATAAAGACAGGATTATTAATATTTTGGAGGTACTCGAAATGAAAAAAGTTTACAAGTTATTAGAAGTGCATGGAGGGAAATTGTATCCTCTATACGTAAATGCGAAAGAAGAAACCCCGATCCATGAGTGGCTAGAGGCTAAGTGTGGGGAGATAACAGAAGAAGGGAAAGTGAAGGCGGGTAAATTAAAGAAATTAGCTTTTCGTCCTGGGTGGCATACTAGCCGACTGCCTTATGCTCCTCATATCGGGAAAAAAGTGAATGGCGAAATAATGGCGATGCACGATAATCAGGTATGGTGCGAATGTTTTATAAAAGACGAAGTTAACTATCAGGAGAAAGCTGATAAAAATGGTCGGAATGCCAAAGGGGTTGTTATTCCTAAAAAGGCGTACTTAAAAGAAATCCCTAGGGATGGGTATTATGCCTATAAAACAAACGCATCCATGATTGAACCCTGGTATATCAGTGGTGAATTATTTGTTAGCCGAGTGTTAACAGATGAGCAAGTTGATCAGATATTAAAGGATAACAACATAGCTCCAATAAAAAGAATGGGCGAGTTCCCATCGCTAGAGGAGACCTATTTTACTGCTTTGATTGGTGAACAGAATAATCGACATAAAAATACTAAAATATAAAAATACAATCTTTTTATTAGAGATGCACAATCTATGGTGGGAGGAGGTCTATTTTATTATAAATGAAAAAAGATTTTTTCACAACATCTAGTAGTATTCTTATTAAAAAATAAAATCCCCGAGGATTATCGGGATGTTATATTGGTGATAAAAGATTATTTTGACTACGATATTATCAGGTTAGAAAAATCTTTTTTCTGCAGGAATTCGTGGTTCAAGAAAGGAACAACTTCGAAGATAGAAGAATATGAACCACCTTATGGCAAGATTCTCGGATGGCATAAACTTAAGCGTTAAAAGAAAAAGAACAGACCGTTATTTGACAATATGTTTTTTTAGAGAGAAGAAGGAGACAAGTAATGAATAAATGTAAAAATGAGACATTAAGAAATATCTGTAAATATTACAATAAAGAGAACTGCTTGATCGAGGAGTCGAATCACCCCTTGCCTTGTGAACAGAGTTTAAAAGAATATAAAGACCTCCTGTTGAACAAAATTGAGAAAAAGCTCACAAATAATAACAGGATAGAAAAAATTAACCTAGAAAACGAGAAAAAAACTTTTGAAAGAGAAAATTACTGATTTAAAAGACTCTTAATCAAAGGATGATTTTTCTACAATCTTTATAGTTTAAAAAAAATGGATTTAAAGACAAAAAGGTATTTTATTTTATTGCAAAACATTTTGAAATGCTATCAGACTGTTCAGAATTCGTTCTAATGAGTTTTTTATCTATTTATGAGTATTTTTACATTGAATATATTTTTTTAAAAATAAGGAGTATATTTGAGTCCTTATACTAGAGAGCGTTCTTATCCGACTTCAGGAGGGTAAGATAAGCTTTAATCTGTCCGAACTTGAGAGGATAGATTAAACATATTATTGGATTGTATAGATACTCCTTATTTATTTTTCTTCAGTAAATAATTGTGATGCTCACTTAGCCAAAAAAAGGAAGAGGTTAGGTGAGCCTTTTTTGTTCGCCACAGACGGACATAAAAAAGTTATTTGATGTTCAAAAATCTCTCTACTTAAGACCCATAAAAAAACAGAGAGAGGGAAAGTGAAACGTATTATATAGTATATATATATGTAAATATATATATAATTACTTAATATTATTATATAAAATATATATATAATATAGTTCACACTTTTTGCAAGGGCTATTCACACTTTTTGCAAGGGCTATTCACACTTTTTGCAAGGGCTATTCACACTTTTTGCAAGCTAAAAATGCACTTTCCTCTTCTTTTGTCATAAAAAAATACCGTTTTTCTCTAGTAAAAGGATCAAATTTTGTTAGTTGAAATTTCTCTATGGCGCAGACATTTTTATCATTTGTGCTTGTAATATTCACTCTTATTTTTTCATAAGAAATATACCCGTCTTCCTGCAAAATTTCTAAAGCTTCTTTTATTTTACTCAGCCTATCTTGATTCCTGGTTGGTTTCATCCCAAGAGCGTTGGTAGCCAATTCTTGTATAGAGAAATTAAACTTGGCAGACGTGTTAGGGTTTTCGTTAAATTGTTTGTATTTTATCCCTAGAAACATGAAAATTTTTATGGTGTATTTATTCGTGTAGGTCTTGCACATGTATTTTATCGTATAATTAGGGACTAAAAAATATTGACTGCTGCCATTTTTGAATATTCTTATTTCAGTTTTTAAATCAGAAACGATCTCTAAACTGTCTAATTTAGAGATTCCATTAACGACAGTCCTTCTTTGTTTTATCGTATAAACGTCTGAGATTAATTCTCTTATGAGTTTTTCATTATAAACGACTCTCATTACATTCTTGTTATTTGTCTTTATTATATGAGATTTAGAGAGCAGATAAAAATAAATAAATTCATTATATCTTTTCTGATATATCTTTTCATCGGAGCAGTATATTCTAGTCAAATAAAGCAGGTCTTCTATCTCTTGCATTCTGTTTTCTGTCATTCTCTCACCTCTTTTCTTTTTTAAGTAAAAATTTTTAATCGTTAGGAATACAATTTAAGTGCAATAATTTCCTTTCAACCCAGCGAAGGTTTTCTATCGAGTTATTATATAAATTCCCATCAACGTGGTATACTGTGTATTTGCTGAAGTCAGAAAAAAGATCTGTTATCAATGGTTTAAAAGTCTGCAAAACGATATAATCAATAGAATAGTGTTTGTAAAGTTTCTTAGGGTTTACAATTGTTATCCCTTCTCTGCCAAATTCATTCTTATCTATAAAAAATATTTCGTACTCATTCTTTTCTTTTTTTACTGCGACTGTTCCGTCTGTATATACTAAGAATAACAGTCCATTCAGACGGATTTCTCCTACTCCGTTGTCTAAAAAATCTTTCGCTTTTTTAGTCTTTTCATTGTCTTCTCAGATATTTCTGTTTTATTTATATCTTTCAATTTTATATTCTCTCTTTCTTTTTTATTCTTTTATTAATAGTTTATTACAAATAATATAAAAATCAAAGGGTTAGACATATAATACCTTAAAGGGTGAGGATCGGCACAGAATTACGACATCTCTTTGTTGTTGAGAATAATTCTCAATTTTTAACGCGATATTTTATAGTTGTCAAGCACTATGTATCATTTTTACCCAAAAAATAAAATAATAAAGAGAAGCACTCAAAGAAGTAAACTCTAAGAGTGCTTTTAAAATTATTCGGTTTGTATGTTTTTAGATACTCCAATCATTTTTTCGTAGTTACTCCCTTTGTAAAAACAGGGGGGGTTAATTACAAACTTATTAACTTTTTTACAATTATCTGCTAACTCTTGTATAACTCTCTTCTCGTTTATCCTTAATTCAACGGCCTCTTTTAAAATCTTTGAGCTATTTTTGCGGTCTATATTAAGAGTTTCACAAAATCGAGTCCAATTCATAGGAACAATTTTTTCAAATTCCATTCTCTCTTTAATTATTAATTTTTTATTAATTTTATTAAATTTTTATAATATAATAATAGATTGATAATGCGAAGCTCAATTATTTATAGTATAAGAGTATAGGAGTCGTTAACGTCAAAATCGAGCTATCCAGCACCAGTTAAGGGATTCCTCGATCGGGAGGGGGGCATAAAATGTCCCCTTTTTAGGGGGTAAACCGGCATAAAATGTCCCCTCACAGAATTGCCCAAGAATTTTATTTCATAAAAATAAAAAAATTGAACACTATTGCCCATTCAAGTCTTGGCTATAACTAGATTGAAACAACATTCTTAAACTATAACATTTCTCTTTGTCTCTTCCTTTATAAATCATAAGAGGATTTACTATAACCGCTTTACCTTTAGAGTTTACAAACTCAGCAATAAGAGGTTCTCCGTCAATTTTTAAATCCCAAAGATAAGATCTTAATCTACCTTTTTGTTTTTTATCTAACCCTATTAAATCACACGCACCGCTCCAAGATATGTTTTTTATTTTGGTAGGGTCTAACTCCAAAGGGTTTTCACATAAAGAGTTGCTTTCTACATGTACATAAGGCAATAACCGTATTAAGTAATACAGTTTTTTGTGGGCTTTTGGATCACATTGGCTGTAGATTTTTTGAAAACCATTTTCAAAGACTCTTGTTACATCTCTCTCTTGGGTATTTTTATCTGTTCTTATTGTGCCTTTCACTATAAAATTCTCTGATATGATAATCTCTTTGTTTTCGTTGATCGCTATTAAATGGTTTTCGATTAAATATTTTTTGGTCTCTCTTAGCTCTCTTTCTTTTAGATTTAAGATTTTACTCAGCACTTCGTTTGTATACTTCAACGGAGTTCTTTCTGTGTACATCAATTTCCCTGTGCTATTAAGTCTTAGGCAACAAGCTAACCTCATTAGCCTGACTATCATTTGTGGTTCTAAATTCTGCTTGGCGATATCGCCATAGAAGAAATGATAGTAATAACCAAATGTCTTAAAAAATAAATAATTCATTCTAAAAGGCGTATCTTCAACTGTTTCTACTACTGTTTCATATGCAACTTTTTTACCTTTTGGGATAGGGGTTAGTTCTTTTGTCTCTTCGTCTACTAATCCCAAAACTCTTTTTGTTACTTTCTTCATTCTTCTTTTTCCTCCTAAGAAAAATATATTACAAATAGTATAAAAATTAAAGAGTTAGATGTATATAATCTGTAAAAGTGGGTATCATAAACTGTGTAAGGTGAGTGGAGCGAAAGGGAAGGTTTTCCTAATTCTTATCCGGTCGTTTTTATCTTCTTTTATTCTCTTTCTCCCTCCCTTGCTGAATTATAAGAAAACGATAAAACAGAAAAGAATGAAATAATAAGTATATTTTTTCTGAAAAGGGTAAAATTTATAATAAGACGAAAAATAAACAAAGAGGTGGAACAAGTGAATATTTGTTTCAATTGTCGAGGAGGTGAGCATCTAGATGGGATTCTTTGACAATGTTATGAGTTCAGACTGTTATGGACAGGAAGACTCTTCTTATACGAACAGGCTGTTTGAAGAAAGGCAAAGAGAAGAGTTACGGAGACAGGAAGAACTCCGCAGAGAAGAAGAACGGCGCGACATGGATAAATACATGGAACGTTTAAAGGCAGAAAGCCGAGGGTGCTTCTAAAAAACATAGCTAACAGTAGACAAGATAAAGACATAAATAAGGAGCAAGGAAATGAGTTACGCAGATAAAAAAATCGACGAAAGAAGAGAGTGGGAGCTTCGCAGACAAGAGGAGATCCGACAAGAAAGAGAACAATACGAAGAAAAATTAAGAGAAGACCTTCGGAAAAAAGAGGAGCGTGGCAGCAGGTGGTAGAAAGAGATTTCGAACAACATGACGAGGAGACCCTCGAAGAATACCGAGAACGTCTATGCGAAGAACATTCAAAAGAGGTGAAGAAAGAAAGACAAAAAGGGGGTTATTAGTTCCCCTTGACATCACAAAAGAGTGATATTATAATATCATTGAAAACAAACATAAATCAAAACCCCATTATTCTCCCTCCTGGGAGAGTATACATACGGTGAGCCGCCTTTTGCTGTTTACCTCCAAATAACCGCACGTCTGAGAGCGACAACCGTATGTGATAAATATATTCCTTTTTAATAATCAAAAACAACCATGCCGAGGATTTTTCTTACTACCTCCAAACAAAGTACGGAATTATTTTTTCTTCGGCGTGGTAGTACATACCCTCTTTTTTGGGGGTATATATTCTGTAATATTCCGACGAGCGCGAGAGAAATGAAACTCAAACGCTCGCTGTACATACCTTGCACTAAACCCAAAAAATCATATATTTTATTATGGTATTACTTACTGTTTGGTGTAAGGTGTGATGAGAACCCTATTTACATTTCTTTAGTGGATAGCAACATTCACTTTTTGTATAGGGTATATGTTTGACATATGAGAACCTCCTTGGGCTTTTCGAAAGAAGCCCAAGACTTTACATAGTGAGAATTAAATAAAAAAAAGCAAACAGCAAATATAGATATTCACAAACTACTATTCTCACTATGTAAGGAAGAGTAATTATTCTTCTTACTGGCGTTTTTGCGCTGTGACTACCAACTCATTGAGCTTTCTTTATTTTTACATAAAACAAAGAATAATACAAAATGAAAAGAGCTTTTAAGTGTTCAACTGAGTATAATTTGTTTTGTGTCGGGGAGTGGTGAATTTGTATATTATACTCCTTTCAATGTATTGAGCCACTCCCTGTTACATACTCCTGGAATTAAGAAAGGTAGTATGTATCTGAAAGATAAACATTCTTTCATTTATCTTTCTTTACCTCATTTTTATAATATTTTGAGAGAGAGCAGGTCTGAAAAGGCTTGCTCTTTTTTGCGGGGTAGTTTCTATTACATATAGATTGTAAGAAAAAACACTTCATTTTACACAGAAAGTCATTTTGAAAATAGGGGGGGTGTCAGAAAACCGCATAAGACTCTCTTTTTAAAAGGAGATTTTTACCCCAATATTCATTTTGAAAATTCAAAAATGATAAAAGATAAGAGAAGGGCTTTTAAGAAGGCTTTTGTATTATATCTTCAAAACTCTTTTCATAAGAGAAACGGGAAAATTAGTTAGATCAATAGGGATCTCTTCTTCTCATAACGCCATTTCTTTTAATATTAAGAAAAAACTGAAGAGAGGGGGTACCCTGATAGAACAGGAGCAGATTTCTTTAATCTTCTTTCTTTAAGAGCGAAAAAGATTTTTCTTCGTTTGTGTTTTTGAATAGACAGCAGGAAGTTTTAATTCAGATGGATAGGTCTTTTGAATTTAGAGAAGGTGCTTTTAACTCTTTGAAGGGAAGAATGAATAATGATCTTTAGAAAGGCTTTTAAGGTTTGAAAAAAGTTCTCTAGTCCTTAGCGTGGCTCTTGGATTAGAAGCGAAGAAGAAGTGCCTATATTCGCTTTATTTAAACAAAAAATATATAAATAGGTATTTTCCCCTTTTTGAATATTTTAATTTAATTTAAACGGTTTTAAGAGATTGGAGAGAGTTAATTCTTTATCTCTTGCTATATTATAGGACAAAAAAAAGCAGATGTCTTACCCCACGTCTTCTATTTTTTTATTTTCTTCTTTAGATTTCATTTAAAAAGGTTTAATACGGGGAATAAGTTTTCCTCTAAGAGAGGAGATACGTTAAAAGAGCTATTTTTTATCTTTGTTTTCCGCGGAGGGCGGAATGTTCTTTAAATAGAGAAGAGGTGGTTTTTAAAGAGGATGTATAACTATTTTAAAAGAGAGAATAAAAGATTGTTTTTACGGAAAGATGGGTAATAGATATCCTTTTTATAAGAATGTTAGTCCTTTGAAATAACAATGTTAATTGAAATTGTTTCCCTCTGATTTAGTTCTTTGTCCTTCTCTTGTTCCTTGAACTGTATTTTGCTTTTTTTATAGAGGTTTTAAATAGTGTTCATTTCGAGCTTATACTAGTAGATAGTTTTTTTTATGAAGCGAGAGGAAAAGGTCCTCTTTGCGCAAGAAGCATTTTTTCTTTTTAAGCACTCTTTATTTCATATTTAAACTTTATTTTTTCTCGTTTGCTTCTTATCTTCTCTTGATGATTTTAGATGTTCTGTTATATTCGATTTAGTTGAGAATTATCGGGGTAGCCTAAAAGAGGATCAGGCGGGATTTTATTAGATTACAATAAATATGATAAGAAAAGTCGCTACGGTAAGAGGAAATTAGCAGAGAGGTCTCTGAGCGAATATTGACTCTTGAACGTTGGGGGGGAGGGTCTTAGAGATAGGGGGGAAAGCCGGCTGCAAGGGGTTGGTCGGTTTCGCTGAGCGAGTGGCAGGTTGGGGGACGCGCTGGCGGGAGGATTTTGCGCGGATCGGCTGGAATTCTCGTGAAAATCTCGTGAAAAATTGGGAAAAATCGAGAAGAAAAAGATATTTTTTTAGTTCAAGAGACGCTTTTTCGAGCCAATCTTACGGTATTTCCGCCCCTTTTTGTTAAAAATCCGACATTTTAAGAAAACAATAAAATCGACAGTATTAATTGTCGATTGCCGTCGACGAAAAAAGCGCAATCCCTTAGAAGGATTTTCGTTTCCCGTCGGCTTTTTGTTAGCCCCTCGCACGATAGAGAAACGGCGTTAACGTCCTTTTCAGACGAAAGAAAACTGGGGATATTCATTTTTCAAGGTTCTTTTTTATATTAATAGTATACCCACTTTTTAGCATACTATGCAAAATTCTTGAAAAAATCTTTCTTTTTCTTTTTTTCTATACATCCCATACTCTACCATCTCATGATTAATAGTTTACCCAGGGGTAAGGAAAATGTATTAAAAAAATGCGTTTCTTCTTATTATAAGGAAAATAAAAGTTTAAATAAGAAAATTAAAAAGTATGTATAAAATTCCTTTTATGGGGTATACTTATAGTATAAAATAAGTTTGGAGGTTATTGTTGATATGTTGTTAGAAAAAATTAAGAAAGATTGGAAAAAATGGGCTGTTTGTATTTTCGTTGCTATTTTAATTTGTATCCCTGTGTGGGTTATGAATTATCAAAAAAAAACTAACCGTTACGAACATTATAACTATTTCGGAGGAGAACTAATTATAGATAAAGAAACGGGAACAAGTATGTTGATTAGAAAATAGAAGGAGAGAAAATATAATGAATAATAGACAAAAAAAAATTTTTTATAAAATAATAACAAAGAATATTCTCGATAAAAATAATTGTTTAGAGGTGTGCGTAGAGTATAACCTCGGAGGATACAATTGTTTTACCGGGATAGAAGAGAGAAGGGGATGGTATTTTAGTATGTCTCCTTGCGAGGTAGATGCGCACACTGTTGCGTACACAGCTTTCACGGGGAAGAAGGTTCTGATACAGGAATGTATTAGAAATAGTAAGAGACAAAAAGAAAAAGCTCTTCTTTTTATGGAAGAGAACAAAGAGAAACTTTTCCAAGAATGGTTCGGAAATCAGTATGAGACTGATTGGCAAGAGTTTTAAAAAAAATATAGTATAATCGTCTGAAAAGCGGTTATAATATTAATATAGAAAATGTTTTGGAGGTAAATAAAATGAATGAAGTAGTAAAAAAAGCAAAAGAAAAAGATCAGTTTAGACAAGAATTGCCCGACGTTGAAATCGGGGATATCGTTAACTTGAGGGTAATTTGGGACGGGAATGGCGAGATGCCAACAGAAAGCTATTCCTATATACTTACCGATGACCTTTGGATTAACTACTCTTTCGAGAGTTTGGTTGATCTAAGCAAAGACCTTACGATAGATTCTTTCGTAAGAGTCATAGACATAAGTTTGATATAAATTAAAAAAACATTGGACAGGAAGGAAAGAAAATATAATTAATAACAGTAGAAGTTTATGACAATTCGACAACAGAAGATGTGGAAAGAGTAATAGATGCAGGATTGAATGTTCATGGAATTGATTGCACATACGATGTAGAAGAGTTTCAAGAGAGAAATGGAGGAAGATATAAATGGAAAGAGCGATTATAAAATCAGAGGATGGAAAACAGTTTTTCTTCTATGATGACCCCGAATGGGGAGTTGATTATAAGAAAACTGAAGTGGAAGGTGTGTTAGATATTGAAGAAGAGGTAGGTTTTCATAGCTGTAAAAGATCGGCTCTATATGAAGATCTGACTGGCTACATTGACAAAGTTCAGAACGAAAATGAGTTACCAAATGGGAGATATGTGGTAACCTATTTTAAACTTTGCGATGATGCCAGTGGCTTAGAGCAACTGGTTGATTATAATATAAAAAAAGAGCAAATCATTGAAAATATAAAGGCACAAAAATATGTAGAGGGTGCAGATTACTTCTTAATGGAACAGTTAAATACAAAATTTTAAAAATATTGGAGTAGAATTAAAAGTTTTTTGGTAGTATTGTCTTACAAACAGTACTACCGTACTCCTTATACATAGCCGAACATTGTAACGTTCTTTGTTTGGCTATACTCCAAACATTCATACGACGGGGCGATCGTGTTCCCCGTCCTACATAAAAAAATATTTTATATGTATAAAAGGAGGGTAAGTGGTTATAATACTAATATAGAAAATGTTTGGAGGTATAGACAATGAATTTGGAAGATAAAAACTATGCAAAAATAGAAGAACTATTATTGGAGGACCTAAAGGAGGAGTTAGAACTTAACTCCGTTTACACTTTTAAACAAGCCGATTTCATTTCGCAGTATTGGGGAAATGAAATGGTAAACATATCAGAAGGACAAGTCCCTTTCCTCAAAGATGGGGAATGGGATCTAGATACTATCGAGAAAATTTTCGATATTCAATACGGGAAACTCCCTCAAGGTTATGTTGGAGGGAAGATTCTGTGCTGGGATGAGGAGTCTTATATCACGATAGAAGATTAAGATTCCCCGTTTTTAATAAAATAAAAACACACAAAGAAAAAGGAGAAATATGAAGAACGAAGACTTTGTTTTTTTATCTATGGAAGATAATAGTAAAATGTCTTTCATAGAAGAGGATAACGAAAAAGGGGCAGGAGAAGAACTATCGCTTATAACGAGTGATAGGCATAGAAAAATACAAAAGAAAATACTTATATGTTTAAGTAAATATAGATACTTAGACATACGAAAACTAGCAAAATACTTAAAGATGAGCCAAACGGTTGTGATAAGAGAGTTGGAAAACTTTCCAAAAAATTTGATTGTTTGGGATGGGAGAGAGGTTCGTTTAGAGGACTATCTCTACAACAGTACAAAAGAAGAAATTCTATTTTTTTGGGGTGACTGATTGACCCCATTACATATTTTTACATACTGAAGTATAAAATTCCTTTTATGGGGTATACTTATAGTATAAAATAAGTTTGGAGGTAAAGCTATGAGTCAAACAGTTTTTGACGAAAAACGAGTACCAAAAAAGATTTTGGAACGCACAAGAGAAAATATGGAAGTGTATCATATGGATTTAGCTGATTCTTTTCAAGAAGCAACAAGAGAGTTAGCTAAAAAAGGGACCACCTTATGGAAAGCCTGGTACTATGATGATTTTAGAGAATACGTCCCATGTATTTATGATCCAAAATATTTGGATTTTAGTAAGTATCCATTAAAATACGAAAACAAATAATAGAAAAGTAACACATATGTATAAAAAGTAAAAAAGTGGTTAAACTTATAATGTAAGATAAAAAAAGTTTGGAGGTTCTAAGTGAGGATTAACGATGTGAAAACTTTAGAAGGGCAAGAAATGTCCTTTATGGAGCTTGATAACGTAATGATAGCCCTAGGTTATCATACAGTTTTTGGCAGAGGGGCAGAACAAGATATACATGACAATGACATAGAAAGTTTCATTTTAAAAATTGCAGAAATCGTAGGGAGGGAATAATATGAAACCTTATATTGTAAAGGATGACGGTCGGGACTATACCGACACAATAAAATTCCATAAAAAAAAGGAATCCTGGAAAGCCGCAGGCCTAAACGAAAAAGACATAAAAGAATTAGAAAACTTGTATCATAGGTTTGATGTATGGGGGAATGATAAAGGTTGTAATTACGATAATGTCGAAATTGTGTACGATGTAACCGAGTTAGGTTACAATAATTGCATTAGATAACTTTACTAAAGATAAATAGAAAAATTAAAAAAGAATGTATAACCAACAAATAGTCGGTTATACTATACATATAAGATGTTTGGAGGTGTAAAAAAATGAATAAAGAATATGGATAACAAGTAAGAATATACGTCCGATAATCCCTACGAGGATATTCACCTAAAAGCCTTAAGGGAAAGTTATCGTTTCCTAAGAAAACGAGTTTACCTTTTTTAAAAGGTTTTGACTAGAAGGAAGGATTGTGTTTTCTTCCTTTTGAGAATATTTTAATAGAAAAAGTGATCGTGAAAGTCGGTCGCGGAGGTGAAAAGATGAATAAAGAAGATAAAATTATAGCTAAGTATATCATTCTAGCCCAAACGGCTAGCGATGGTGGAAAGGGAATGAAGTCATTAAATAGACTTTTCCCGACTTCCAACTTAGCTTGTTACAAAGGATACCAGGCTAAAGATGGCTATATTAAAAAGGCTATCATGGGAATACTAAAGAGTAAAAACTCTATTTTTCGGTTTTACTGTAAACAAGATAAATGGGTGGCGAACTACATTGTGTACTTTAACTTTAAATTGGAAGGAGAAAGATACCAAGTATCTTTCCATTCGTTTAAAGATTGGAGTCATTTCGAGAACTCCAATTGTGGCACACGTTGGGATAAAAGAGACAGTCGAGAAGCATGTTTACGACTGTTTGAAGAAATGAAGGAAGAATTTTAAACTTCCTTTATACATAAAAGTATATTTTTTTTTTATATTATTGGGAATACTATACATATCCTGGGGGAGACCCTTAAAGCCTTCTATCACCTTCTCTAGGATATGGTTCTACATATGTGAAAAATGAAAAAATTTTAAAACATATGTATAAAATGCTAGAAAAAGGTTAGACTTATAATATAAGATAAATAAATGTTTTGGAGGTATTTTAAATGAAAAAAACAGTGATTTTAACAATAGTATTAGTATTAGTAATTGGAACAGTAGGAGGTTTGTATTTTTCAAACTTCCAAAAGGAGGAAACTCCTACCATCAATGTGGAAAAAGTTTCCCCTGTCCCAACGGCAACGACATCCCCTTCCGTTTCCGTCGTTTTCGAGAAAGATGTTATTTTTGACGGAGAAAATTGGAACGTTGTGAACGAAGATAAGGTCGAAACAGGAGAGAAATTCTCTAGTTCTGAGGTAGGTATTACAGCCGACCTTGGGACGTTCGGCGAATTAACAAAAACAAGCGACGGGGAATTTTCCCTGTCAACAAGATAGAAAAAAATGTATAGCCAGTAAAAAACTGGTTATACTATACATATAAGATGTTTGGAGGTGATAGGATGTATAAAGCTGAGTTAGAATGTGGCGAGTTAATCGCTAAGTCTAGAGTTTTACCTTTAGACCACTCCGTTTTAGATGATTTAGAGACAGAGTGTTGGGAACTCTTCATGAAGTATTGCGAGGAGTTCAACATAAGAATAAGAGTAGACAACTCTTATATAGACTTTGATATAGCTAAGGCTATATCGGGGAAAATCCTGGAGTATTTTGAAAAAATGGGATTTCTCTTTACAGGGTTAAATGAAAATTATTAATAAAAAATAGAAAGAAAGAGGTAAAAATAATAATGAAACAATCGCAGTACAATAAAGTAAGAGCAGGCGTAAAAGTGTTTGAAGGATTGAAAAAAATTCTTCCTAACACAGAATGCATTAAACAGGTTATTAAATATATCTACGATCTAGAGAAAGTTACGGACATAGTTTATATGCCGTATGAAAAATACCAAAGAGAAAAAAGTAGGATCGAAGAAAGCATTGATCGTTATGAGTCAATGCTTTCCTACAAGGACAGTTGTCGTCACTGTGGGAAACAATACTTTGAATATAACGGAGAGATTGTCAAGGATGAGTTCCTTGACATGATGATTCACTCCGAAAATTCTCTGTCTTGCGACAGAGAGCAGTTCATAGTGTTTGTCTTGTCCCACTCGATTACAATCGAAGACAAGACATACTTAAAGGGTAGTTTAATAATTGTTAAGCACCCATCGGTCAGCTTGACGGTGTATGAAACCAACATCGCGAAGCTGTTGGGATACATCTAGTCACTAGACTAGATGGTACATATTAAAAACAAAAGATAAAAACCATAGAATTTTTAAAAAAATTTTCTAATAAAGAAGAGTATAAGAACGTACATATTGGTTATAATACTAATATAGAAATGAAATTGTTTGTTTGGAGGAACGAAAGAATGTTTAAGAAACTTATTGAAAGATTATATTTTAAGCAAGTAGGAAACCTTGCTTTATATGACCAGTTCACAGGTTGTTTAAACCGCAACTGGTATGAACGGTTTGCTAAAGATGAAAGAGGTTTCGTTACCGTCTGTGACGTGAATGGACTAAAGGCTACGAACGATACCCTTGGGCATGCAGAAGGAGACAGACTAATTCTGTCGGTCGCAAGTATATTACAAAAGAACTTCCCGAAAGGGAAAGTTTGTCGCTACGGTGGCGACGAATTTTATCTATTTACAAAAGAAGACCCTACGTTGGAACTAAAGAGACTGGATAACAAGTCCTTCTCTTTCGGTACCTGTGAAATTGTCGGTAATGTTGCGACCTGTGTCGAGTGCGCCGACAACAGAATGTACTCAATGAAGAAGGGGTTGAAAGTCGCAAGATAAAACCCCTGTGATACAAAAGAAGAAACCCGACAAGGGATTAAACACACACGATAAAACGGAAAGATCCTTAAGAAACTTTTTTTGTCTTTATTTATTAAAGATATCTTTTCATTCTAGTATATGTAATCATAATATTAATTATAATATAGAGATTTTTACATAATTTAAAAAAACAAAGAAACTTTTTTAAAAAAATATGAAAAAGTTTTATTTTTAGTGTATATCTTTTTGTAAGCTGGGTATACTTATAATATAAGATGAATGAATGTTTTGGAGGTAAAAAAAATGAAAACAATTAAGAAAGAAGTATTAAACAACAAAGTAACAACGAAGGTAGCAACAACAACTTGTACAAACAGAAAAGTAGAACACGAATACAAATACAGAATTGAATACAGAATCTTAGTAGATGAACAGGATAGCAACAGAGTAAAAAGAGAAGTAGTTGCAGTTGATAATACAGATACAGACTTAGTAGCACTAAGTTGGTATAATGAAAATAGAGAGAACACTTTCATTGACGGAATGGAAGCAAGAGAGATAGAAGAAGAATTAGAGAAATACATCTAGTCACTAGACTAGATGGTACATATTAAGAGAGACCTTGTAAGGGAAGGGTAGTAGATTACCTTCTCTTTTTTTTATGCTCCGACGGACGAAGAACAAGTTGGAAATTGATGGGAAAATAGGGAGGGGGTGGGTTTCGGGACGCGAGAAGGGGAAAACTGGAAACGGGTCGCCCCCTGCCTATCATCCACACTCAGAGTGTTTTACATCGAAAATGGAGCGAAATTCTCATTCAGTCAGAAATGGGGAGGATGTAACATTTCCTTATCCGCGGAAATGAATCTAATATCCCACCTTTTAAATTCACGCAGTAATATACAGTTGCTCCAAAACAATCTTGTAAGAGAATAATTTTTATATCCACCTCTTCCATTTGCCGAATCTATTAAAACGGACTTCCCCATTATCAAACTCTTTAATTGATACCTCATTAGCCTTTTTACTATTTTGCATTGTTCCATGATAGTATATAGCTCTGCTTCGCAGGTCTTTTACTTTGAAGAATATAATGCGGACATCGGAATTAGGCTGGTTTATATTTTCTACCATATAGATCCTATCTCTATTTACTCTAACCACTAATAGGTGTGTGTCGTTTAGAGAGCCTACACTAATAATGTCAAATAGTTCTAACTCGTTAATGGAAATTGGTTTATTAAGCTCTTTCATTGCGTTCTCTCCTTTCCCTTTATATAGAATAAGCTCTCCCCAGTCTTTTATATTTTGGTCAACTATTCACCACTCAAGCAGATGTGTTTCCACTTTCTTTATTTTGAGCAAATATGATTCTTCTACCTTGACTTTCCCTCGCAAACGAACTCGCCCGATGAACTTCCTATGAAAATAATCTCGATATTAAGACTCCTCCTGTTAATTCTCGCTGGGAAGCTGTGTGTCTTGACTTCTATATTTGTAATGAAATAGATATAATCCATGTCTACTTTATAAACCATCCCCACATTTTCATTGAGCAACGGAATGACTAAAAAGTCAAAGGGTTGCACTTCACAAGGCGCAATGTGTTGTCTGTACATTCTTTTCATATTTTAATTTTCTCCTTTCTTACTTAAACTGTATCATGTTTAGGATAAAGAGGGGTAATTAATAATAGATAGACGAGAATGAGAATATAATGATATCGGGTTTACTTCTCGCTCTTCTCTGAACCATCTAAGATCCCCTTCTTTTAGATCTACACAGCAGATATATTTTTGGTCTTTTTCCCAGTTTGACAGGTTTGTTTTGATGTATTCTCTTTCCTCTGCGTTTTCTGTGGAATTTTTTTTAGGAAGAGTGAACCTTTGCCCCTGTTTTAAGTTTTTCAATTTTGGCATTATTGTTGAACTTCCATCCTTCTTACATATAAAAACTATATCTGCTAGAGCTAAGAAATTTTTAGAGAAATACCCTGTGTATCGGTTGTATGACTTGGTTTCGTCAGGGTTTGTAACAACAAAAATACCGTCTTCTGTAATTTCATATATTATTACTAGTGTTGAGTTTATTTTAACTACATCAAGAAGCTCTAATTCATCTATCTTAATTGGTTTCCCGTTTTCTCTCATAAAAACATCTCCTTTTTGACCTTCTTATGTCATTTGATTTTGAAATTAACGACGCAATTTCTATTCAAAGTGTTTTTTTCTATGCCCCACTTAAATTTTTTAAATGGATAGACTTCACACTTTATATTTTATCGTTCTTAGGGTTGTCCTGCAACCTTTTCACCCAAAAGTTCCGCGGGGGTCTGCATACAGTAATATTTTCTCTTTAAAAATCTTCTTCATTGAGTCATTGAGGTTAAATGAGTCAATCTGTTTTCTTCAAAAAAAAAGTATTTATTCTTTATTTTTCTTCGTATTATCTGCATAATAACGTCTAATCACAGGAAGAACGTCTTTTTTCCTGGACATTTTATTAAATAGGCGAACTGAACAGAGAATCCCACTTTTTTGTATTTTTGTATTAAATTCGTTTAATACTGTCTCATTATTAATCGTGGTCAACAGTAAAGTTTCTCTAGTAAAAATATTTGTTATCATGAAGAAATTTTTTTTAATACTTTTTGCTGTAATAAAGGTTTTAATTTTTCGTTCAATTTCTTCCTCTTCTGTGCCAGTTGTAACCAATGCTTGACCAATTGTAAAACTTTCATCTGCTTCAACATATGTTTTAATGTCTGAATGAAAAATTTCTTTGCTTGATAAGTCTGAAACGGACGATTGTTGAAACATCTTTATAAAATAATTATCCAAATCTATTGCTAACTGCTGGGATAATGTTCTAGCAATAATTCTGTCGGTTAATGTAGTAGTTGAAGAAGCTAAACCAAGAGTATCTGATAAAATCGCTGACAATGTCAAACCTTTGTCTGTTTTTGTTTTTTGGTATTCCAAGCTATCCATTGTGGAATAAATGATACTTGCGGTACTCCCCAAAGGAGAAATTGTAATAGGAATAACTTTATGGTAAGAAAAGTTATTAAGACTATGATGATCACAGATCCCCGTTATTTCGCATTCGCAATCAATGCTTTGTGATTTTTCGTTGTGATCTACTAAAAAAACTTTGTTAACTTTTTTGTTTAATATATTTTCAGGGGGTTTAAGTCCCCATTCCCTTAAAATCCAAGATGTTTCTCTATTTATGTCTCCTAAAGTAGCCGGTATATATTCTTCTTTCATTCCGACTTTGTTCATCATATTCGCAAATAAAATAGCAGAACATACAGAGTCTGTGTCAGGATTTTTATGACCAACTACGTATATAACATTTTTTCCCAATAAAATATGTCTCCTCTCTTTAATCCGAATAAATTCGTAACGTTTATAGATACGGAAAGGGTTTAGACTTTTAATCTAAGCCCTTTAGATTTCCGAGGTATCAACTCGATAGGTTAATGATACTAATTTAGTATTAAAAATTGTTGGAAGACAATTTTCTTCTGCGTACTCAAGAGTCAGTTCTTTTGATTTTTCTGCAAATTCTTTTGCTGAAAGTCTTGCCCCCGTTTCAGTATCATGCCAATTTGCTTTTTCATAATACACCGGAGTTACCGTTACTTTTTCTACAGGGACTCTAAAGCTTCCAGCTTTAGGATCAAAAAAACTATCTCTTCCGCTAAATTTCACCATGCCGACTTCGTTGTAGGAATTATCAAGAATTGTAACTTGTACCTTTTGGTTCGTGAAAGGTATTTGACTTCGACCTTTAAAAATACTACCATCATCAAATTGAGCGATCACAGTATGATAAAAGGAATTCCCGCACATTCTTTCGATATTTAAAAGCTCAATAGAGTACTTAAAATCTCTTGCTAAGTTTAATTCTTTTGCAATAGCGCGTAAACAGTCATAGTTAAGAGGATTTTCTCTTGTGAAATTGATAACCTCTTTTATTTGTCCCCAAAAATCTTTTTCAACATTATCTTTTAAATAGGCTATAATTTCTTCTTCTGTTGGGAAGTCGAAAGATAGATGATAATGAATTCTCCCTGGACGGTCAAGAAGAAAAGGAGATAATTTATCGCTGTTAGTTGAGTTTACGGTTAGAATAAACATTTTTTTATATCTACTCATTCCATCAAACAAACCTAATAAGCTATTTTGACCTTTTACGCTATAAGTCTTCTCAAACTCATCAAAGACAATGATACAATCATTTTCAATCGTATCTAAGAAATCAAGAACATCTTCATAACCTTGGTCAATGATAACAACCGGAAGATTTTGTTTGATTCCTTCTTGACAGATCATCTTCATAAACAATGTTTTTCCAGTTCCTTTGGCTCCGGAAGCTAAGATCCCTAAATTTTTATTTGTACTATTAAACATTTCGAAAATTATATTTTTATATTCTTCCTGTTTCCCGTAAATCCGAGGTTCTTTTATATCCATATCTTCTTTTTCTATAAGGAAGAATCCTTCAAACTGGCTATAACACAATTTGTAGGTCTTAGCTGGAAGGTATTTCATTGTTTCTACTTCATTGGAATATACTTTGATTTTTGAACCTGTTTTAACAATATTCATGTTTTTCTCCTTTACTTTTGATATAACGCTTTTAAACTCTCTGTGATGAAGAGGTTTAAATAATCGTTATTCATTATTTTTTCGATATGTTGGGAAGAATAATATTTAGATTTATTTATCATTCTTTTTTTGAATAAATTCTCTATCTTATAACAAGATAGAAAAAAACCTTGCTTATCTTTAGAAAGATAAAAGCTTAGTTTTTCGTTCTTATCGCTTTTCAATTCTATTAGTTTAATCCTGAACATCGCCTTATTCCTTTCATGTTATTGTCTTTCAGCCTTATCTGCGATTATCCGCATCGTTTTTACAGCTTCTACTGGATAATCCCCTGAAGCGGTTTCCCCGGATAACATAATACAATCCGTTCCTAGCTCTACCGCAGTAAACACGTCATTAACTTCTGCTCTTGTTGGTCTCGGATTATCACACATTGACTCTAACATTTGAGTGGCTACAATGCTAAAACAACATTTATTATTATTTTTATCCGGTAAACATTCTTTAATAGCCATTCTTTCAACGATTGGAACTTCTTCTTGCGGAATTTCCACTCCCAAATCTCCTCTTGCTACCATAATTCCATCTACATAAGGATTCCAAGAAAAGTTCTGTATATTAGACACTCCTTCAGCGTCCTCAATTTTAACGATTAATGAAGGATTAGTGACGATGGAATAATCCGGATTATTTTCTAGTATCGTATTAATTACACTATCTAAATCTTCTTCGTTCCGACAGAATGATAAAGCAAGATAATCGAAATCATGTTCTTGACAGAATTTAATTACTTTTTTATCATATTCTGTAACAAAGGGGATGTTTAAGTGAACATTTGGAATATTAACACTTTTTTTCTCTGAGATAACCCCACTATTTAATGCGGCAGTTATAATACTTCCTTCTTTAATGACTGTTTTAACAGCGAGTTGAATTTTACCATCATCTAAAAGGATAATGTCTTGCTCTTTTATTTCATTGATAAATGAAGTAATAGTAGGGACAGGTAATACCATTATGTCTTTCTCATCCTCGATAGAAATATCGCTCTGTCCAAGAATAATTGTATCGTTTTTTGAAATCCGGATTGGTTTCCCATCGTTAAAATTTCCTAGTCTAATTTCGATCCCCTTTAAGTCACCTAGTATTTCAATATGTTTCCCTGTAATCTTTTCTGCTTCTTTTAAATTATTGATTTTTTGAGAATGTTCCTCAAAAGTCCCATGAGAAAAATTTAAACGAGCGATATCCATCCCCGCTTCTATCATTTCTGTTAGTATCTCAACAGAACTATGCTTACCTATCGTACAAATAATCTTTGTCATTGTTATTAATAACCTCCTTTATTTTTATTTTATCCATTTTCTCTCAGTTTATACATTTTTTAAAATGTTTTTAAAATTAAGATTATTATCGAGAAAAGATTGGCAATAAGAGAGATGAAAGAAAGAAATATAAATATGAATCTTTTTTTAAAATCTTTCGAAAGGGCTTTTCTTATCTTTTGAGGTGAATAATACAGATTAAAGCACAACGAGAATAATCCAAAAATCATAACTAATTGTAAATAATTATTGTCTTGGCCATATAAAAGAATAAGTCCAAAATCCATAAAAGTTTTACAAATGATATTCTCTTTTCTAATATAGTCTCCAATCAATTTTAAATCTTCATTACTATTACTCTCTAAAAAATCGTCAAACAATTGATCATTTGGAGAAACTGTTAACGCCATCGCTAAAAGACCAATAAGGGCCGTACTCATAATCCAAATAATACTATTACAAAAAACGACGACTCCAGTTATTATTTTAACTTCCACACAAAAAACTCCTTTCTTTTTTTTGTGAATTGCTATTAGACTAAAGTCTTTGTGGATTTCTACTCAATTGTGAACTACCCACGAGCTAAAGCTCGTTGGGCTTCTTGTTTCATCATCCTCGTTACCTACTAACTCCACAAGCGTAAATTCCGACAGTTCCTGCCGTACTAAATATTCTTTATAATGCCGATTCTTCCAATATTCTTAATCCTTCATTTAAGATGTTAATGGCAGCATTAATATCTCTATCATGAACAATTCCACATTGGGGGCATATCCACTTTCTAACAGATAAATCTTTAGTTTGTGTATTGATCCAACCGCACATGTTACAAGGTTGACTCGATTTTGTAAATCTGCCAATTTTAATGTATTGTCGATTATTCCAATCAGATTTATAGCTTATCTGTCTCGTTATTTCATACCATCCACAATCTGAAATTGCTTTAGCAAGATTGTGATTCTTTACCATATTGCTCACAGTAAGATCCTCAGAAACTATCACTTGGTTTTTGCTGACAAGTTTATGAGAGATTTTGTGTAAGTTATCCATTCTGGTATTATGAATCTTCTCATGTATTCTCGCTACTTTTATTCTCTGTTTATTCCAATTTTTATTACCTTTTACTTTATGAGATAATTTACGTTGTTCTTTTGCTAATTTATCTTCGTATTTCTTGGTAGTACGGATATTATCAATTTTTTCTCCATCAGAGGTGATAAGTAAATCTTTTATGCCTAAATCAATTCCAATCATACGGCCAGTAGACTCCATTGGAATATGTTCTGCTTCTACAAGCACAGATACAAAATATTTTCCAGATGGAACTTGTGAGATAGTGGCTGATTTGATTATTCCTGTAAATTTTCTATGAATTTTTACCTTAACCCATTTAAGTTTTGGAAGTTTTATTTTGTTTTTCTCAAACGAAACTTCGATGTTATTGTTTGTAAAGTTGGTAGAATATGACTTCTTATTATTTCGTTTAGACTTGAACTTTGGATATCCAGTATGTTCTTTAAAGAACTTCTGATATGCAGAATCCATATTATAAATTGCATTCGTAAGAGCAAATTTATCTACTTCCTTTAACCACTCGTGTTCTTTTTTAAGAACTTGATTACAATAATTATTACAAGAAGTTTTGTTCATAGACTCTTTTTGTGTTTCATACATTTCTTTTCTATGAGATAATGTTTGATTGTAAACAAATCTACAACATCCAAAAGTTTTCTGAATTTGTTCTTTCTGTTGTTCATTTGGATATAATCTGTATTTATAGGCTTTTATCATTTACTTAACACCTCCTCTCATTTATATATTCTCTCTTTCATATGGCTCTTTACCCATCAGCTAAAGCTAATGGGATTGCGAGCTTATTATCTTTTCAAATAGAATTTAATAACATTATTCCCAACAAAAAATATTTTATACATTTCTTACCTTTTTATTGATTCTCATTTTTAATTATATTATAATATAATTATAATATAATTACTAGGGGGACCTTATGAATAATATAAATTTAGATTATACGATATCAGATCAACAAGGTCGAGTTGAAATGGTAGAAAAAATTATTGAAAACACAGATAAAAGTATATTAACTCCAAAATTTCTAGAAAGTCTTAGCGACTATGTTTTATTTGCTATGGATAAACAGCAAAAAAAATCAAAAGAGATTTTAACACCTAACAGAAAAGTAACAGTAGATAAAAGAGAAACGTCGTACGAAGAACTTGGGGAGAAATTAGTGTGTGGCGAGGAAGAAATTCAAAATTTTATAGCAAATGATAAAAATATTATATTTAATAATGTGATTAAAATAACAGAGAAAGATATTGAAACTATCCCTACTCTCAAAGAACTTGCAAAAGAAATAGAAAAAGTAAAAGAGCAGTATAATAGAGCAGAGGGCAGGCGAAAAGCACTTCTTAAGAAACAGATCATTCAGATGTGTAAAGACCAATACGTTTTGAAAGCGACATTTAAAAAGCCTTTCTTTTTTAGTAAAGTAAAAAGAAACCTAGACAAAGATACCTCTCTTGATTTGTCTGAGGACATTTATTTAGATGAGTTCGGTGATATAAAGTCTAACGGGTTAATGTCTTTAGTTAGAAAAAAAGACGTGGCAACGATATTGAAAAATTATGATAAATTAAAAAATGATTCCACAAACCAATTTGGTTCTGACATTAAATGGCTCATGATTGAGCTTTCAGATCTAATAAATCAATTAGAGCCTTTGTATAAGGATTTAACGGTTCTTAAAATACAAGGGATGCAAAATATAGAAATACAACAGTATTTAAAGAAAAAATACAACATAGAACATTCATTAGAATACTTATCTAGCTTGTGGAAACATAAAATACCAAATAAAATAGCAGAAATGAAAAAGACAGAATGGCTGATATGGTATTATGAAAATTATAAAGAAAAAGAAGACTGGAAAAAGTGTACTAAATGTAAAGTTATGAAACCAAGACATAATCGTTTTTTTAGTAAAAACAAGACAAGTAAAGATGGTTTATATTCCATATGTAAAGAATGCAGAAATCGAAAAAAATGATGCATAAGAGATAAAAAAATCGTTTCTCATAGATATTTATTTTGAAGGCGAGAACACTCGCCACTTTAGTAGTGAGATGAATCGCCGCTAAAACAGAGAATATACATATGAGGTGATAGATTATGGAAGTAACTCACGGTAGAGGATATGTATATTCAATTCAATATCATATAGTTTGGTGCGTTAAGTATAGACATAAGGTACTTATACCAAAGATAGAAAAACGACTTTTGGAAATATTAAATATGGTTGCCGAATGTGAAGATTTTCAAATATTAGAAGTAAATACAGATAAAGATCACATTCATCTTCTAATAAATTGTTCACCACAACATTACATTCCTGATATTGTTCAAAAACTTAAAGGAACATCTTCTCGAATACTTATGAAAGAATTTGGAGAAATGCTAAAAAGGAAATTATGGGGTAGTCACTTATGGAATCCATCATATTTTGTAGCAACTGTATCTGAAAACACAGAAGATCAAATAAGAAAATATATCAAAAATCAGAAAAGAAAGTGAGGTGAGGATAGTGGAGAAAGCTTATAAGTACAGGATTTACCCAAATAAGAAACAAAAAGAAATAATGGCAAAGACTTTTGGTTGTTGTAGATTTGTATATAATACATATCTTGCAAAACGAATTAAATTATATGAAGAATCGAAAGAAATATTCACATATATACAGTGTGCAAATGATATGAAAAATCTTAAGACGGAATTAGAGTGGCTTAAAGAGGTTGACTCCACTGCTCTCCAATCTTCACTTAGAGACTTGGATTCTGCTTATCAGAAGTTTTTCAAAGAACATAGCGGTTATCCAAAGTTTAAATCAAAGAAAACTCATAGGTATTCTTATAAGTCAAAATGTACAAATGGAAATATCCAGTATTGTGATAAATACATTAAGTTGCCTAAACTTGGAATGGTAAAGACGAAAAACAAGTTAATTTCACGAGGAAGAATACTTAATGCTACTGTTTCACAAGAACCAAGCGGTAAATACTATGTATCACTTTGTTGTACCGATATTGATATAAAACCATTAGAAAAGACTGGAAATTCAATTGGTATTGACTTAGGAATTAAAGAATTTTGTATAACATCTGATGGAGAAATGATTACAAATCCTAAATATCTCAAGAAGTCTTTAGACAAACTTGTTAAGTTACAAAGAGAACTGTCTCGAAAATCAAAAGGTGGTTCAAATCGTAATAAAGTCAGGATTAAGGTAGCAAGACTTCAAGAACATATTGCAAATCAGAGAAAAGATTTTCTACAGAAGTTATCTACTGAAATTATCAGAAATAATGATGTAATCTGCTTAGAGGATTTGCAAGTATCAAACATGATTAAAAATCGTAAACTTGCTAGGTCTATTGCAGATGTATCATGGTCTGAATTTGTAAGACAACTTGAATATAAGGCTAATTGGTATGGCAAACAAGTTATCAAAGTAAATAAGTTCTTTGCAAGTTCTCAGATTTGTAATGTGTGTGGATATGTTAATAAGAAAACTAAAAATCTCGGAGTTAGAGAATGGGATTGTCCTTGTTGCAGTACTCATCATGAAAGAGATATAAACGCAGCAATAAATATTCTCAATGAAGGATTAAGATTACTCGAAGTAGCCTAGAAAATAAGAACGGTTGGAACAGTCGGGATAGCTTGGTAAATATCTTTTCAGTGGAAAAGAGTTCCCAAGAATCACGTGGCTTTAGCCATGTGAGGTTCAAGTAGGTTTGAGAGAAAGGAGAATAAGAGTCTATGACTAATCATGATTTTTATAACATGAATAGAACTGTCAAAGAAAAAATAAAATGCAAAGTATGTCAAAACAGTTTTAAAGAAGGAGATTTTTATACTAAGTCAGATAAAATAACCAAGGTAGATAGATGTAAAAAATGTTTTACTAAGGGCGTTAAAAATGACGATCCAAAAACTATTATCCCTTTATTAAAAGAATTAGATATTCCTTGGATACCCGGAGAATGGAACGACGAAGTAACAAGAAGAAAAAGTCGTTTCCCGAATGACTGCGAAGGAGGTCAGGGAGTTTTTGGTAAATATAAAGTCAGTATGGGGAAAAGTATTTACAAAGATTTTCGATACAAAGACTCAAAAGAAGCGACTGCTTTGTACGATAGTATGGAACATAATATAAACGTTTTTGTTCCCCCTACCCAAGAAGAGTCAATGTTAGCTTCCCCTAATGCGACATTCGTTTCAGAAGAAATAGATTTAGGTTCAGAACTAACGGAAGAAGAAAAACAAGCTTTATATGTTAAATGGGGAACATCTTACACTATTAATGAATGTATCCAATTAGAAAAAAACTATGTAAAAATGGAACATTCGTTCCCGATTGAAGATCAAGGTCGAGATGATGATACCATGTGGGTGTGTAAAATAGGGCTAAAAGCGAATCAGGCTTTAGATCGAGGTGATTTTGTCTCTTTTAAGAAACTCATGGACACAAGAGATAAAATTATGAAAAGTGGTAAATTCACAACCGCTCAAAATAAAGACGGAAAAGTAAACAATATTAATTCAATAGCGAAACTAGTTGAAATATGCGAAAAACAAAAGGGGTTTATTCCTCGTTTTTGTACAGACGTCCCTCAAGACATCGTCGATTTCACTTTACAAGACCAAAAAAAATATTTATACAATCTTGTTATGAAAGATTTAGGAATTGGGAAACAGTTCGAACATGCTTTAAAGAAAATCCAGGAAGAACAAGAAAAAGAGAAAAGAAGAAGAGAAGCAGAAGAGAGAGGAGAGGTCTTCCGAGATAATGAAGTTACGATTGACTTATATCAAGATTTACGAGAAAGAATTAACCAAGACTCTGAAAATGTGGATGAAGAAGATTTTGAAGATTATGAGGGAAATTTAGAAGAAGAATCTAATTTAGAGGAAGGTGATAAGTAGTGTCTTTACAGAAATTATTAAACGCTTCTTGTAATAAATATAAAAAAGAAGAAGTAACAGAAGGACGTATCAGTAAATGTATTGACGTTTTACGGCAATATATAGCTTATTTTAGAGAGTATCCGGATTTACTACTGGATTTCTTACAAGAACAAACAAAGGGGGAAACACCCTTTAAAGGATTGCTCTTTTATCAAAGAGTATTTTTAAGGGCAGTTATGAGACATAAATATGTGTTTTGTACCTTCCCAAGAGCGTAAACAGTGTGCGCTCTTTAAAATCTTTGAATTGCGGGGAACGACTTAGAGCTTCTACAACCAAACTATCATAGTGATATAGATAGTGGCGAGGGTAACGACCAAGGTATGGTAACATCGTAGAAGATTGTTTAATCCGCATCTAAGTTTGATTAATCGTATTTTATCAAAAATTAAACGGAGATGATAAAAAAACAAAAAAAATAAAAGAAGTTGAAAGAGCTTTAAAACTAGACTCTAGTTCCGTTGCAAAATGTTGTAGAGGTATTTTAAAAAACTTGTAACGGATATATCTTTAAATACAAAAACGATTAATCAAAAAAGTTCAACGACTATCCGAAAACGTTATAACGTGAGTAGCTTCAACGAAGCAATAGGAGTACGGCTCAAGTCATTTAAAGGAGTGGGTGAAAATCCCTTAAATGGAAGTGGAGAACTTTTCTTAATATTAAGAAAAGGTGATATAGTCTCGACATCTGCGGAAAACGCAGAGCAGTTCATAAGAGAACGGGTTAAATTTGACGAATTTAATTGAAGACAACGATTCTAAAAGTTTCTTAGCTGTTTTGGCGTTACTTTTAAGGTGTATCCTATACCCTAATGCTGATTTATTTGTTTGTACTGGTGGTAGACAATAGTAGTTATTCGTCTTACTTATTAGCCAAAGAATAATTTCTTGCCGTTTACATTGGAAACTTTGTAAATGATTATCCCGATATTAAACGAGGAGGGTGTGGCTATCCTAGCTCGAACCGAAGACTATTAGTAAAATAATAGACAGGGGCAACGCATAGAGACTGAAACTCTAATTATTTAGAGAATATAATGTCTCCAAGAGATCGGGACGCATACTATTACAGATAGTATTGAGGTAAATTCACCAATTACCAAACCTAACGTTTAAACGAGGGCGAAAATTTATGCTAGACTGGACTAGAATTAACTAGTCGATGAAAATGAAGGAAACTTCCAGAGTGTGAGATAAAAAACTCACAGATAATAACAATTCGAAGGAACAAGCAACAAGAATCACACAGCAAAAAGTAGATGAATGGTTAAAATTTGTCCCTGCTTTTTACAATGAAATTAATTGGGATGATAAGCAAAACACTAAAACAGGCGGGAAAGATATGGTGTCATACGCTTTCCATAACGGAGCAAAACTTTCTATCGTAGCTATCAATGAGAAGTCTAGAGGTATTCGTAAAACAGGCGGTTTAGTAGAAGAAGTTATCACCGTAGATCAAAAATTATTTTCAGAAGTCGTAGTGCCTATGATGAATGTGTCTAGAGTTTTACCGGACGGTAGCAAATTTGATACGGATGTTGTTAATAAATCGCAAGTTTATGTAACATCAGCAGGTTATAAAAATAGTTTCGCTTATGATAAACTTATATTTCTATTAATTAAATCAGTATTAGATCCGGATAGTTCTATGATTATGGGAGGGACATATAAAATTCCTATTAAAGAAGGGTTATTAGATGCAGACTTCGTTAAAACTCTTCAAGAAGATCCGACTTTTAATATGGATTCTTTTGATAGAGAATATGGCTCTGAATGGTCAGGTTCATACGATGGTTCTCTATATAACCCTGCTAACATAGAAGAAGCTATGATTATTAAAAAACCCGAACAAAGGGCTAGTAACAATAGAAAAGTCCCATTCTATTATGTATTCTCTCTTGATTTTGGTCGTTATGATTGTACAACCGAATTATTAGTGTGGAAAATTTACCCACAAGAAGATAGCGAAAGTATTAAGGCATTGGTGAATATCTTTTCGTTTGAAAATGAAAATGCCATGTTCCAAGCTGTCGCGCTACATGAATTATATGAAAACTTCAAACCGGAAACAGTCGTAATAGATGCCAATGGGAATGGGGTTGCTTTATTAGATGTGCTAGTATTACCTTTTACAGATCCTCGAACAGGGAAAAGGTATGAAAGTTGGGGACTTATTAATGATGAAAAGAATCATTATACAAATAAATATATAGATAACCCTAGAATGATTATCTATCAGATAAAGGGAAATACAGAGCTTAACAGCCTAGCTTATACCCATGTCAAAGATCAATTTAGATTAGGTAAAATCAGATTGTTAATGAGTGAAAAAGACGCTAATAATAGGCTGGAATTAACTGCGACAGGGAGAAGAATGGAGGTCTATGAAAAGAAGAAATTCTTACGTCCTTATGCGCTAACGGATGGATTAAAAGATCAAATACTAAACCTTTATGATACGAATGCAGAAAAAATCAATGCTCCGATTGTAATAGACAAGATAAATAACAATATCTATACAGACCGTTTCATGGCTCTCGCATATGGAGTTTATTATGTCTGTGAAAAAGAAAGAAAAGAAGGTTTTAATACTAATCGAGACTTCTCTGTTAAAGATTTACTTTGTTTTTAATATGTTCTAACATTTTTTTGCATTTCAAAGTCTTTTGATTTTATACTTTTTAGGTGATTTTAAATGTCAAATGGAGAGAAAATGATTAGAGATATTTTAATAGATAATGAAATACCTTTTGTTCAAGAATATTCCTTTGATTCTTTAAGAGGTAAAAGAAAATTAAGGTTCGACTTCGCCATCTTCGACGAGAACGGGAAAATAGATTACTTGATAGAATTTCAAGGGAAACAACATTATGAACCGATAGAACATTTCGGTGGAATAGAAGGTCTTAGGAGACAACATACTCATGACAGACAAAAAAGAAATTTTTGTGAAACTAAAAAAATACCCCTATTAGTTTTCACTTATCAAGAAGAAAAAAAATTAAATTTGGACTTAATATTAAAAAGGTATGATAATGCTTGTTATAAGCTTTATCAGAAAGGAGGTAAGTAAATGGAGATTCAACAGCCAGCGATACTATTTTCTTCGAATAGAAATAATTATCCATCGTCTATACCAGGCTTTAGTTATCAAAAAGGAATGAGTTTTTTATTAGAAGAGGATAAAACTATACCTAAGTATTTAGATATAGAAAAAGAAGATATTAAAAAAGCTATTAAAAGTGATGATATTCGGAAATTAATAGATCTTTCTAATAGAGCCTATAAATTATCCGGGCGATATGCAAAAATTGTAAACACTTCTGCGAATTTATTTAGATATGATTATTTCGTGACTCCTGTTTGTAAGAAAAAAACAAACAAAGAAACTTTGGTTAGCACCTTTTATGATATTTTATTAATGTTAGAGGAATTTAATCCGAAATTAACTTTTCAGGGATGGGCTAAAGAGGTTATTAAAAACGGTTCGTATTATGGATACAAAAATTACGACTCAGATGGAAATTTAACAATTCAAGATTTACCAATTAAATATTGTATATCTGTTTTCAAAATTGGGAAAAAGGATTTAGTACATTTCGATATGACATACTTTATAGATACTTATCGTGGATATTCTCAGGAAATTATAGAAAGCATCATAAAAGCTTTCCCTTCGGAAATCCAAGATGCATTAGTAAAACTAAGCAGAGGAGAGTTGTCTCTTAGTACAATAAAAAACAAAACAGGATACTGGATAACTCTGGATATTAACAGAACTATTAAGTTTTCTTTAGAAGATACTAATATTCCTTATTTTATACAAGTGTTACCTTCTCTTATTGAGTACGACGAATCAAAAAATCTCGTAAAAAAGAGATATAAAAATTCTTTAAATTCAATCTTAGCGAATCAATTCCCGATGAGAAAAGAAGTAGATGCCCCATTAGTAAACATAGATGATATGCAAGGGTTTAATAATCAAGTAAACGAAGAGCTAAGACAAAGGACAGAAGGAGTTTTTAGTATTTCGACAATAGCAGATACAAAACTGCTGTCTAACAATACTCAAGGCAATTCAAACGAAGGGGAAAAAATGCTCGGAGTAAGCAAAGATGATATCTACGACGAAGCTGGCTTAAGTCAAATGCAATTTAATTCAGATAGTTCTTCTGCTTTGAAAGCTTCTTTTGCGAACGATGAAGCCAATATATCTCCTTTAATTCAAAAATTTGAAATTTTCTTAAATGAAATAGTTGAAGATTTCTTAAAAAGAAGGAAAATTAAGGGGTTAGCCGGGTGTACGTTTAAAGTTCAAATTCTTGAAACAACTTGCTATAATTATTTAGAATTAAGCTCAAAATTCAAAGAACAAACTCAATTAGGATATAGTAAAGTGTTACCTCAGATAGCTTTAGGTCAATCTCAATTATCTGTATTGAACACTCCGGAATTTGAAAATGATGTATTAGATCTTGTAAATAAATTTATTCCTCCGATGATGTCCTCTACTATGAGTGGCAATATAAATACTTCTCAAAATCAAAAAAATACAGTTTTAGAGCAAGTCCAAAATAATGAAAAGCAAAATGGCAGACCAAGAAGTGAAAATCCTAGTGATAAGACAATAAAAAATCAAGAAGCAATAGATAGAAAGGGGAATAAAAAATGATTTCTACGTCAATAGGTAATAAGAACTTTATAGAGGTAAAAAAAATTAGTCCTTTTGTGTCAAAAGTTATTATAAAAGTACTATATTTAGGTTTAAATCCTAACGGGAGCTTTATATCAAGAGAGTTTGCAGATAAATTAGCAGAGAGTTTACCTGGAAGTGCAATAGTAGGAAAATATGACTATTTCGAACAAGATTTTATGGATCATGAAGAAAGAGTAACCTTTAAAGACGGCAAACCTGTCTATTCTTTTGATACTAGACCTTATGGTTTTGTTGATATAAACACTAAGATATGGTACGAAGATTTTATCGAGGAAGACGAAAATCACAACCAAGTCGTTAGAACTTATTTATGTGTAACAGGATATTTATGGACAGGAATTTATCCGGAATGTAAAAGAGTTCTAAAAGGGGAAAATGGTCAATCAATGCAAATTGACAAAGAAAGTTTTAAAGGCGAATGGTCAGAAGAACCGAATAAAAAACTTCGCTACTTTATATTTAATGATGGCAATATATCATCCTTATGCATTTTAGGAGAAAAAATTAAAGCAGGGTTTGAAGGTGCAAATATTAAGCCTGCTACAAATTTTTCTATATGTGAAGAAGAAAAAGAAATAATTTTAAATTTCTCTCTTGCTCTAATGAGAGAATTGAAAGGAGAGCTACCGATGGCAGAAAAAAATAACGAAATCCAACCTATAGAAGAACAATTAGTAGAACAGTCTGTTAAAAAGCTAGAGGAACAAAATGAAAAAGAAGAAATAACGACTCAAGCTACAGTAGAAGAAAAAGGAAGTGAAAGTGAAACAATTGTATCAGAAGAGCAAAAAGAGGTATCTTTGATAAAATTAGAAGTTCAAACAGAAGAAATTCAAAAAAAAGAATCTCAGATAAAAGAAACAGAAGGACAAGAAGAAGTTTCCTTTGATTCTCTTTATTCAAAAGAGAATGATAATAAAGAAATCGAAGAAACAATGAACGACTATCATACTAACGCAGATTTACAATCTTGCTTAGATAAATTAGCCGGAATAGCTGAAAGCTTATCAACTTCTGTTCAAGCAATTTTAGAAAATAAATCAACAGAACAAAAAGTAGAAGAGCTTAAAAGTGAAAACGATAAAGAAAAAGAAGGATATATTTTAAACTTTTCTAAACTCTCTTTAGAGAAAATGAGAGAAGTCTTGGGTAATAATAATCAACAGAACAATAAAGAAAATCATAAGGAAATGAATAATACTCCAATTACATCTTTTTCCGCAGTAAATCAACTAATCGTCGAAAAAGAAGAAAAGAAAGATTTACCAGGCTTTATGAAATATGTAAAAGAATTAGAAAAAAATCAATAAGGAGGACTATAAATGAGTGTAGAAATTAACAGAGAAGAAAAAGACTATAAATATGGTCAAGTATCTGTAGTAAGAGCCGCTTGGGGTGAAAGTGCTAGAATTTTTGCTCAGCTTCCATGCGACGAAAAAATCAAAAAGTTAGAGAACGGAATGTTTGTTAAATATGACAGACAGCTAGGCGTTACAACGTCCGAGGACTCTCTTGCTGAATGGGTTATGGTATTAAACGAAGAAAGACTATTTGAACGTGATACAGTTGGTCACCGAGAAACAAAAAAAGATTTCGTTTATGACATCGAAGATTTCTTTGATAATAAGATTTATCCAAGATGCGTAGGAACAACCAATAATGATACTCTAATTATGAACACTGTCGCTTCTGACACCTACTCCGAAGGAAATTACTTACAGCCAGTTGTTCCGGAAGAAGGAGACTGGGTAGGAGGAGCAATTCTCACAAAAATGAAAGCCGCACCAACGGCAAATGATAAAGAAGTTTGGAAAGTAGTTCAAGAAGATCTTATGCCGGATGGACATAAGGCTTTAAGATTACAAAAAATCCAATAAAGAGAGGAGAATAAAAAATGTTATTAAAAAACAGCGAATTAAAAGACTTAGCGACAGCATTAGGAAAAGCCATGGTCTCTCCTGCTCTTAATTTTTCATACGCAGGTGAAACCCTTGCATTAAATAGTTTAGACTCAGCTTTTCGTGATCAGATGAGAATTTTAAGTGGTTACGATGAGGTAACGGGCAAACAGGACGTACACGTTTTCGAACAGAATGAGCCTTTGATTTATTCTTTAATGGAGACGGTAATCAATGAAGCCGCTCCTAAAAAAGTAGAGCAACAGTATAAAGGTCTTTGTGAATTCAAACGTTTTGGTGAAAACGAAAGACCTGTTTTTAGATTGAGAGTTACAAATGCGTCTCGTAGACGAGCTTTAAAATTTATCAGTCGTGGTGCTATTGCAGGCATTTATGATGCATTTGAATTAGCCGGAGACGTATTAGAAGGAAAAATCTTCGACTTAACAGGCGCAGGACGTATTAGTTATATGAATTTCATTACAGGCGAATTTACTATGACAGACGTCATGGACGTTATTCTTGAAGGTTTTGACAAACGCGTCATTGAAGCTATTTCTAGTGCGTTAGTTGGTTTAGTGAAAAATTTACAAACACAGAATAAAAAAGGTGCGACTGGCTTTTCCGCAGATCTTTTTGATGCATTGTTAGCGATTGCCGACACTTACGGCACAGCCCCTTCTTATATATTCTGTACGAAATTATTCGCGCAGAAACTTTTCCCTTATACAACAGGCACATATGATGCTTATACAGAAGAACAAAAAGCTGAACTTCACAGAAATGGCGGATGGCTACGAAATTATAAAGGTATGCACCCAATCGTAATTATTGAACAGTCTTATGAGGATGAGACATATAGTAAAAAGGTTATGAAAGATGGTTTATGTCTGATTATGCCAAACAACGGTCTTGTTAATGGTTTACCAATAAAAATTGGTGAAATTGGTTCTACTCATATTAGACGTAGAAATACGACTGACTGGGCGTTAGAAGTTGAAGCTTTCAAGCAATACTCTGTTGCAATTGTTTGTGATAATGATTTATTCGCTTATATTGATACTTCCTTATTAGAAGATGGTGAAAGTTTAACAACTTACAACGTAACGAGCGTATAATTTTATCAAAAGAATATAATCAAGACAAACAATCTCATATATACAGTAGAGGGTTGATCTCTCTACTGTATATTTTTTTGAGATAAAGGAGAAATAAAAACATGATAGAAAAAGTAACCTTAATGAATAGAAGTGACATGAGTTTCACTATCGTAGGGGAAGGGTATTACCCTAATCGTACTTTTGATGGGTACGGAGCAGAAATTACGATTCCATATGAAGAATTAAAAGATATTTCAAATACTAGGGGTGGTCGGAACGCTCTTAAAAATTTTTTAATGATAAAAGGGACAGAAGAAGAAGTTTCAGAAATCCTTACCGACTTGTCTATTTTCGTTGAAAGTGAATATTATTACAAAGCAGATACTATTAAAGCAATTTTAAAGAAAGGTTCTTTAGACTTGTTAGAAGATACCTTGAATTTTGCTCCTCAGGGAGTAATTGACTTATTACAAACTATCGCAATACAGTTGCCATTGACAGATATGAATAAGATCGAGATGATTTCAGATCATTTAGGAATTAATTTGATCACAATGATTAATAATGAAAAAAAACAAAAAGAATTGTCAGAAAAGCAACCTGAAAAAACAAGAAAAGTAACCCCTGCTCAAAAAGCTCAAGAGCTGGAAAAAGCAGAAGAAAAACCTAAAGCTAAACCAGGAAGAAAGAGAAAATCCGAAGAAAAAATAGATACCGCGAATGAAACTGACGAACTTTAGTTTCTGAAAAGAGGGAGAGTAAGTCTTCCTCTTTTTCTTTAAAGAAGGAGAAAAAATGACAAAATTTGAATTAGTTTATAAAATGTTTCTTTCTAAAATTACAGACGATATGTATGTCTTTTTAGATAAGAAAGATACTATTGCGATTTTACAAGAAATACTTCTTAATTCTATTTGTAAATTTGATTGCCCTAAATTTCAAATAGAAGAGTTTGAATTATTAGACCCTGTTTTTTTCGATGAAGAGCAAATTATTGACGGTAAAAAAACGTTGATAAGAAAAATAGAAGACGATTCATACTTTAAGGCAGACTTATCAATGATAGAAATTAATATAATAGCTGAACTTATGGTACTAGAATGGTTGGGTCAACAAATATTTAATGGAGATTTAACAACACAGCTGTATACCGGGTCAGAAAGTCGAAAAGACTCTCAAGCCAATCATATTGCAAAATTAGAGTCATTAAGAAAATACTGGGATGGAGTTTGTATTAGAAGTCAATTTGATTATAGTAAAAAAGAAAAAGATCCTAAAGGGTTTGTAAAATCTACTTTCGGGAATATAAATAAAACATTAGGAGGAAACGTAAATGAAGACAAAGACCCCTTTTATTCTTTCCGTAGATTCTAGGACTGTAAGAAAATTAGTAAACAAAACCTTCAAACTTTTACCAATCAGAGAAGAAGAAGGTGACTATATTTCTCAGATAAACAATCTTATAGAAGAATTGAAAGCGATTAGAAAAGTTGAAAATAATGAGAAGTTTTTTAATGTTCAATATAAATTAGAATTACTGAAAGAAAAAACAGAATACAAAGAATATCGTAAATTAATATTTGAAATCATTAACGATTTAAAGGGGGAATAAAAATGAGCGATTTCTTATGTATTATGAAGAAAAGGCTTGAATATGAAGGAGAATCAACAAATGATAGGATACACAGTAGGGAATATAGAAATTTTTGCAACGCTTTATTACGTTCTCCTCAATCTGTATTATTTGATAGGATAGACAGGAAAACTGATAACTTAGAAAACAAAGAAGAACAAGAGCAAATCGTTGAATATAGAGCATTAATAACACAGGCAAAAGTTAATCAGGACAGAAATCAAAAGAATATCTCTGTAGATTTTAAAGAGGGTATCGGAATTGGCTCAATTTGTCATTGGGTGGAAAACGATTCTTATTGGCTCATTACTAACAGAAGGCATGAAGAATTACCTTACTTTAAAGGAGAAATGGATAAATGTACTGTTGAAATTGAATTACCTTCCGGTAGAATAATTAAAGGAGTGAAAAGGAGTCCTGTTGAAACTACTACTCCTAATTCCCAAAAAAAAGATGTAGAATGGGAAAGAATGAATTCTTCTGTAAAGTTAACTTTTTCTTTCGCCGGGGAAGAGATGTTAGATTTTTTTAATCGAGATAAAATAGTTCCTGTAAAAATATCCCTTGAAGACATAGAAACGGGGGATATTGTTGAAAAAACAGAAAATTATAAAGTAGTAGCAAGAGATATACAAAACAATGGACGTATAATAGAAATCTACGGAAATGAATATTATTCCGATGCAATAGATAAGAAAGAAGAAGACTTCCCTCCAATACAAGAAAATGAAAAACCTTTCATCAAGGGAGAGCAAATCGTTTATGTCTATGACAAGGATTTAGAATATTTTATTCATAATACGTCAGGGGGCGAGTGGGAGATTAATGATTCGAAAATCGCCAAAATTACTTATCAAAACGACAAAAAATGCTTAATTGATATTTTATCAGTTAAAAAAGGAGAATTTTACTTAAAATACAATCTAGGCTCTGAAAGTTGTATTTTTAAAATTAAAGTAGAATCAATATAAAAGAGAGGGAAAAGTATGGTTCAGGGGAAAAAGTATAGAAGAGATGTCATTTTAAGACAACCTTGGTTTAATAATTTAGAAATAGACAAGAGAAAAGTATTTGAAAAATTATTAGTTGAAGATCCGTCCATTGCGAATCAAGTTAAATCATTACTAGTAGTTCCACACGAAGACTGTCTGACAAATTTGGATAATTATAAAGATGAATTAAAATCTTACAATTTAAAGAAACTCAAAGAAGATAGATATATAACAGTCGTTCCAAAAATTACTCCTAATTTTAACAGTGAAGTGCAATGTTTTCTAATTGTGACTTCTAATTATATGACTCCTACAGATAATCCTTGTTTCTATTCTTATATCTTGAATGTATATTGTATGTGTCAATTTGGAGCTTGGAATTTGAATAATTTTCAAGAAAGACCTTTAAAATTAGCCGGTATTGTAAATGGATTATTAGATAATGAGAAATTTTCTAATATTGGTCGACTGGAATGGAAAAATACTACAATGCTAACGGTTGATTCTAACGTCGGAGGATATGTTTCAAGTTTCTTGTTGATACAAGGGGAGGATGATCAGCTTGTTAAAAATTGAAAATTTAGCCCCTTTCAGATCAGGAGTTGATTACTATATCAAAGAATTAAATGTAGTAATTCATCAGCCAACTTATAAAGAGATTTCCATGATTGGAGAAAAGTCTCTTTTTATTTTTATCAATGCTATAAACTTATCAATAGATGAAGTAAAAGCTTCTAACGCTTTCGAAGAATTAAGCGAAAATGAAATAAACAATCTCAAAAACTTTGATCTTTTTTTATATTTTATAAAAGAAAAAGAATTAAAAAAAATTTTTTTAAGTTTTATGACATTATTATTCCCAAATTATATTACTAAAATACAGAATGATTCCATAAGTCTTAAATACAAAATAGACACAGGCGATGAAATAGAAGCTGTTATAAATCAATTTAATTTTGAAATATTTAAAGTTCATATAAATATGATTTTCCCTATGAGAGAGACCTTAACGGGAGAAAAATATAACACTAAAGGTAAAATAGCCAACGAAATTAAAGAAAAACTCTTAAAAGGAAGAATGAAGACTGGCGAGCAATCCCAAGAAGAAGATTCTATAGACGTATTTGGTAGATACTGTTTAATAATTTCGATAGGTAACTCATTAGATTATGATAAAACACTAAGTCTAACAATTGCTCAAATTAACCAGCAGTATATAGCATATTGTCATAAAAGAGAATATGAGAATTACAAAGACCTTATGCTGGCAGGAGCAAAGGATTTAGAACCAGTCCAGGATTGGTTTTTGTCTACGACTTTAGAATAAAAAATAGGAGGAAACATAAATGGCAACAACTATTTATAATCAGTTGGGTTCTAGAGAAATATGCGACGTCGCTTTTAAAGCTAAATCCCCTCTTACTCTAGGCGGGCAAACATTCGAAAAAGACGAAACAGTTCTCTTTATAGAAACAGCGAAAACATCTACTCTAGAAGGCGACGCAACCACAGTATATGCTACAGGCGGTAAAGGAAATAATAAATTATTAGCTTGGGAAGGTGAGAAAGCTATTACCTATACGGTAGAAGATGCTTTATTATCCCCTGCTAGTTTCGCTTTACTTTCCGGAGCAGGTCTTTCTGAAGCTTCTGACGAAAATGTTGTTCATTATCCAATGACAGTTGAAGAAGAAGCTAAATACGAAGGGGGAAAACTTACAATCGATCTTACTTCTCATTTAAATGGAGAAGTTCTTTGTAAAACACAGAAAGCTTTTGGCTATACTTTAAACGGGTTAGGACAGGTTAATGGGAAATTAGGAAAAGCCACTTTTGGTAAAGATAATGTATTAACTTTTGATGCTTCTTCTGATATCACAGGTGATACTTATATCAGAGTTGAATTTTACGTAATTAGACTGTCTGATGCTACTGTTATTGAAATAGAGCCTGATAAATTCGCAGGTTATTATTACGTAGAAGCTAAAACATTGTATCGTCAACAAAACGGAGTAGATATCGGAGCCGTGATTACAATTCCAAAAGTTAAAATCCAGTCTAAATTTAGTTTAAGCATGTCCGCTACAGGAGATCCTTCTACCTTTACTTTTACTATGGACGCTTTTCCTGACTATACGAAATTTAACAGAAAGAAAAAATGTCTCTTAACTATGACATTGCTCTCTGAGAAAACAGAAGTAGTAGAAGAAGATATTAATTGCAACCATGGAAAAGGTGACTTCATGTCTGTTGAATTATTAGGCAGTGTAACGGTAAGAGATCATGTCCTTTCTGTCCCAGTGGCTATTTACAATAATGAGAGTATTACTCCTGTATGTACAGTAGAAGGAAAAGACGTTGACTTAGTAGAAGCGCTATCTGATGGAGTGGTAACAGTTACACTAACAAATGAAGTAGTGACAGGCGATAAGCTTTCTATCAAGTTAGAGGGTGCTAAAAATACAATAAATATCCCTTACACTCTTGAAGAAGGGGACGCTCCTACGGAATAAAAGTGGGAGCATTTTGCTGATATCAGCAAGATGGTCTATTGAAACAAAGAGACAAAAATTAAAGGGTAATATTATCCTAAGAACAGAGAGCTTCGGCTCTCTTTTTTTATAGAAGGTGGATGGGTTGAATAAAAATTATATACATCATGCATTTATTCATTATAATGGACTAGGTATTCCTCATCAATTTGATATTTCAGAAGCAGTGCAGAGTCAAATTGAAAAGAAAAAATCAAATTTTTCTACTACTAACCCAAAAATCACGTTAGAAGCTTCAGAATTAATAAAATTGATTACAGAGGAAGGTGGAATAGATAAACTTCTTTCAGACGTAATAAAAACAACGAACGAAGAATTAAACAAAGGATTAGATTTTTCTAAGTATGAAAAAATGTTCTCTTTCGAAGGTCAAAAGAGCGAAAATCTATTTTCATCTGTTGATAAAATATTAGGTGAAAATTCAGATATCCTTATTTTTAAAAAACAGTTAGAAGAAGTATTTAATACTATCTCTAAAACTTTAGGATATGATAATTATGGAGAATTGGGTAAATTAATTCTAATTAATATCAAAAAGAATTATGGGACAGAAATTTCTGAAAAAATTATAGTTCAAGATTTTATTGCTAATTGCAACAATAAGAAATTTACAGTTAATAAAGAATTTGCTAATCAGTTAACAACTTCTTTAAACAGGATTTATCTTTTAATCAAATCTCTTCCCATATTAGAGAAAACGGGAAATTTGAATTATAAAATTAGAACTATTTCTGAATTAGCAAACAAGAGTGTTGGTTGGGTGACGAATTGCTCAGATATTCTTAAACAAATAGCTATGGCAAAATTGGTTATTATGACTAAGCATCATTTAGCAGTAGGACTTAACAACGATATTATGGAGTTTAACCAAAAAAACAAAGATTTTCAAATAGAATTCGAAGGGGAAATCAAAGATTTTATTGAGTCGAATTTAGAGTCACCTCCTAATTTCTCAAAAGAGATAAATGGAGTCTTAGTAAAGGTAAACGAAGATTTTGTAGAAATTTCTGTTGATATGACACCTAACTATAATCCACTAAAAAAATCTTATAGAAATTTTACAGATATTCCAAACATTAAAAATACAAAGAAGCTTGTTGAAATAATTGAAATAATGGACGGGTTAGACATAGAAGGGCTAATGAATTTGTCAGGCTCTCATGCTAAGTCAGCCACAGAAGAAAGTGATATTCAAATGAAATTTAATGATATGGAGCTTGGAATTGCTCGAAACGCTATAATTCAAGAGCTTATAAATACTACTCAAGATGAAGAAGTATTTTTAATAGACGGAGAATTATTTGAAATTAAAGACATTATTCACTTTGTTACCGATAAAGAAGGAAAAATAAAAGTAAAACTTTCTATGGATAGAAAAAACGTTGTTAAAAATAATAGATGGGAAGATGTTTATCAAAATGATTGGGATAATGCTTATCTACGATCTAGTAAAAACGAATTGCTACAACATGCGAATATGATGACGTATGAATATAATATACAAAGTCTCTAAATATCTATTGATTGATTTACTAATCATGAAATGATATACTAGATATAATGAAAATAAAAAAGAGGAGTAAAAAAATATGTTTAGAGATTACTTAGGTAGATCTGAATTATACGATCTAATTCAGTCTGTGGTAGAAGACAGTTTCGAGGATGGTGTTTATAACCCATTCGTAGTTGAAACATTGTTTCATGTAAGATTTTATTTACTTTGTTCAGACGAAGTCTTTTCTGAAGAGGAATTGGCGGACAGCTTCGTTCTTTATGATAAATTAGTAAAGGATAACAAGCTAGATAAGATAACCGGACATGGGCAATATAAATCTACAGCAAAATCCTTGGAACAAGTTATTTCAGCGTATGAAAAAAGAAACAATTCATTGTCTTATGCTTTTATAGCTATGCAAAACACCATCAAGACAATGGAAGAAAATACAGAAAAACTAAAAGAAGATCTTAATGATTTTGATTTCGATAAGGTCCGAGAAGTGGTAAACTTTAAAAAAGCCATTGATGGTTCAAAATAATCTAATAAGAAGAGTATCATTTTCATATAAATTGAAAGTGATACTTTTTTTTATGGGACGGTGAAAAAATGGCAAATAAATTTAACCTAAAGATATCAACACAGCTAGACAGCAAAGGGATAGAACAGCTAAAAGGAAAGCTTAACGAAATTACGAACATATTAGAACAATATAAAACAAAAACAAAAGATTTTAATAGTGGAATGTCTAATGTTTTAGAAACGACAAAAAATGTAACCAAAGCCATAGAAGATTCTTTTAATAAAGACCTTGGCACTGTGAATTTAAATAAATTTAATCAATCTTTAAAACAGACTGGTACTTCTCTAAATCAAGTTCAAAAAACTTTAACAAGCTGTGGAAGCACTGGTGTGTCGGCTTGGAGTGATTTAAACTCAAAATTACTTTCTAGCAATGTAACATTAAAAGAAACCTCGGATACTATGTCTAAAATGGATAGTATTTTTAAAACCGCTTTTACTTGGAACGCTAGTACTACTATTTTTAATGGTATCAAGAATGAAGCAAGAGATTGTTACGACTTTATCTTAAAATTAGATGAGTCCTTAAATGATATTAGAATTGTAACAGGAAAAGGCGCAGAGGAAATGGCAAATTTTGCAGTTCAAGCTAATGAAGTGGCAAAATCTTTAGGAGCAACGACTCTAGACTATTCTAATGCTACTTTAATTTATGCACAACAAGGTTTAGAGGGAGCAGAAAGAGACGAAAGAGCAAGAATAACAACCGAAGTAGCTAATCTTACTAAAGAATCGACAGATATCGTTTCTAAGCAATTGACAGCCGTTTGGAATGGTTATCAAATTTCATCCGAAAACGCTGAAGAAGCAGTTGATAAAATGTCTGCTGTTGCTGCGGCTACGGCTTCCGATCTTGGAGATTTATCTGAAGCGATGTCTAGAGTTGCCGCTGTCGCAAATGTTACAGGAATGGATATTGATACATTAAACGCTTCTATTTCAACTATCGTCGATGTTACACAGGACTCTGCTTCTAAAATTGGTAACAGTCTTAAATCTATCGTGTCTAGAGTGGGAGATTTAGCTATCGACCCTAAGAATGCAGACGAGTTCGGGGTTACCTTGGGTGATATATCCTTAAAACTAAGACAAGTCGGAGTCGATATTTTAGATGAGAATAATAAATTAAAAGATATGACTCTTATATGGAATGATATCGGAGCGAAATGGCAGACTTGGAGCAGAGAGCAAAAACAAGCAGTTGCAATAGCAGTTGGAGGTAGACAACAATACAATGTCTTAATGACACTATTCGACAATTGGGATCGTTTCGAAGAAGCAAGAAAAGTATCGGTTGAAGCAGAAGGCGCTTTACAACAGCAACAAGATATTTATATGGAAAGCACAAAAGCTCATTTAAATCAGTTGAAGACAGAAATCCAAGACGTTTATATGACTATATTAGAAACTAAAAATATAAATGTAGTTGTGGATAGTATCGGGAAAATCGTTTCACTTTTTGCAGATTTTGAAAAAGGGCTAGGAGGAGGACTGAATTCTATTCTTAATTTTGGTTCTTCCATCTCTATGATGTTTTCTAAGCAGATAGCAAATAGTATCAATACAACGATCCAAAGAATAGAAGATATGAAAACGACAGTTGCTAATGATAAAATAGCTCAACAAATGAGTTCTGCTGTTGCGGATTCTATGGAGTCTTTAAAAAAAGCTTCTAGGAAAGGGTCACCGGAAGAAGTGGCAAACGCAGAAGCTTCTTTAACCGCTCTGCAAAAACAAAAAGACATGTATTTAGAAATGTTTCAATATCGAAAATATCTAACACAAGAAGAAAAAAATAATTTACTTGTGGGTCAAAGTCGTGTTTATGAAATAGAAAAAGAAAAGACTCTATTAGAATCTCAAATGAATGTTTACAATTCGATAGAGCAAAAACAGACATCTATGCAAAGAGCCTTAATTCGTGTTCAAGAGATTACAAATGACATTGCAAATATAGACGAACGTATCGAAAGAGGAGAATTAAATGTTAGTGAAGCTCTTACCCTGGAAGGTCGTTTAAGACAACAGATAGTAGATACAATAAAAGAACAAGAGCTTCTTTCTCAAACCTCTTTAAATAATAATTTAGATATGGATTTCACTTCTCTTAATTTAGCCCAAGCGGAAGCAGAAGCTGAAAGAATGATTGTAGATTTATATAGACAAAAAGGGATGTCTCAAAAAGATGTTGAGCTTTTAACAGAGAAAATTAATCAAGGGAAACTCCAAGAATTGACTTCTGAACAAAAGATTTTAGAACTTCAACAAAAAGATGTTATTCAGGAAAAAGAAAAATTAGCCACAACTCAAAAATGGGTCCAACGAGTTTCTATGGCAATATCTGCTGTAACTGTTTTATCTAATGGCATTGGGACTATGATTGATAAATCAGCAACCGTTGGGGAAAAAATCAATGCTTGGGGTTCTAGCATAACTCAATTGTCCGGAATGGTTGCTAATTTTGGATTAAGCACAGGAAATCTTTTAGTAGCCGGAATTGGTGGAGGACTTTCTTTATTATCTTCTATCTTGACTCCTGTTATTTCGAACTGGACGAAAGGAGAAACAGAAAGTTTAGATGCTCTTGACGAAAGAATAAGAAAATTCAGACAAACAACAGATGAAACACTAACAAATATCTCTACTCTAGAATCGTTAAAAGAAGAATACGATAATTTATCTAAAGGCGTCAATCGTTTTGGAGAAAATATCAGCTTAACTTCCGATAATTATGCAAGATATCAGGAAATAGTAGAAACTGTTATCGGAATGTCTGACGATGTAGTTCTTGGATATGATAACGAGGGGAAAGCTATTTATGAGTCAAATGGACTGATACAACAGCAGATAGATTTATTAAAAGAAAAAATGGAGATAGAAAGACTCAGTCTTTATACTCCGGATAGTATCGAGTCGAAGAGCAAAGGAGACTATAATAATTTCAAAGAAGCTTTAGATAAAGAGAAAGAAGCTAAAGCTGAAATGGAAAAATACACAACAAAAAGTGACACTAACACCGCTTTTGTTGAAAACTTAAAAGAAAATTTAAATAGTCAAGTTCAAGCTATTGTAGAACATGAGGGAGTAGCGGCAAAAGAAGTTCTTGAAACAAAGTCTCAAGTTTATCAAGATTTATACAATAAATTAAATTCCGGAGAATCTATTGTTGATGTTTTTGAATATGCTATGAAATTAACTCCTCAGGACATAGAAACAATGACAAAAGACTTCCCGGAGCAAACTGGAAAAGCTTTTAAACAAATGTTTAATAGAACACAAGATGAGTATAAACAGGCACTTGTTGATTATAAATATAATCAAGGTTTAGCTAGTCAAGATTTCGCAGATACAGATTATGTAGTCGGATTATTTCAAAACACTTATCCTGAAACTTATGAAAAACTATCAAAAATTGGTGGCGATAAGGCAAAGGAAATGCTTCAAGCTTACGCAGAGGGATTAGAGTTTTCAAATAAAAATACGAGTTACGAATCATTAGCAAGAAAAATAGAAGCGTTTTCTCAAGATCTTGTTAAATTGTTTGATTCTCCTCAGACTATGGAACAGGTCGACGAATTACAAAATTTTGAAGGAAGTTGTAATGATTATTATGAGAAAATTTCAGAAATTATTAATAAAAATAAAGAAAAATTTCAAAATGAAGACAATACATGGAATAAAGACACCTTAAACAGTATTTTTGGTATTGATAACTTTGAAACAGACGAAATAACGGGCGATATCCGCAAAATAGGGACAGACGTATCAACGGAAATTGATAATATTATTAAACAAATCGAAGAAGAGCATGGAGAAAATAGTGGTTTTACAAAAGAAATATTTGAAAAAATATTTTCAAAAGAAGAATTAGAGAATAATTTATCAGATATCTCTAATGGCATTAATTGGAAAGCCTTAGAGGAAGGTTCTGAAACAGCCGAACAAGCTCTAATGAAAGTTAAAGAAGCCATGGATTTCAGTAGTCAAGTCGACGAAGCAAGTAGTAATATATCTTCCATTTCAGAAGCTCTCGATAAATTAGAAGAAGGGAAAAAATTAACAAAAGACGATGAAAAAATCTTTGACGGTTTAGAAGAAAAATATCAGGAATTAGTAGATATTGGAGACCGATATTCAGCCGAATACGAAGATATGCTTCGAAGAATAAGAAAAGAAGAAGAAGAGACTGTCAATAGCGATTTAATAGAAGAGGTGAGACAGCTAGAAGAAAAATTAAGTTCTATTAATCCTAAAATTGATACCAGTTCTTATTTTCAAACTTTAGATGAATTACAAAATAAACATCTTGAAATTGATATCGCTTTTAACACAAAAGTAGATGATAGTATCGACGACGCTTATGGATTAGTAGATGCTTATCAAGATGTCGCTAGTGTTATTACGAAAGACTTTCAAATCTCTTTTGATCAAGCAAAGCAATTCGCTTCTAATGGTATGGGATTTATTTTAGAAAATGCAAAATCAACAGGGAACAGTATGCTACAATTAGATGCGGAAAAAGTTCAAGATTATGTATTAAACAGACAAAATGAATTAAATGTATCAAAAGAACAAAAAGTTAAAGAATTAACAGACGAAAAAACAGTCCTTTTGAAGAAAAAAGAAATCTTATCTAATAAATTAACAGCTTTACAAAATGCTTCTAAAGCAGAAACTAATACAGAGAAAGCTAAATTCCTAGTTCAGGCAAATATGTATCAAGCTGATTATGATGCTTATTCAGAACAAGTTATAGCAAAAACAGATGCTCAAGAAGATGGTAATGTTGAAATTTCAGAAGATGCTAAAAGATTAACAACTTTTCTAGGAGTAAACAGCGAAGTTCAAGCAACTAATCAAATGCAAGCTATTAACGATGCAGATACGGCTTACGCAGAAGGTGTAAATAATGCCATCTCATACTATGAACAGCTCTGCTTGAAACTTCAAGAAGTATCAAAAGGAGTTCAAAATGCGGCAAAAGGCGGAAATGTTACAAATAATGTAAAAGCCGGAGTAGGAAAAAAAGGAGTTAACACTACTGCGACAAGCGCAAAAGAAAACGGAGAAAGTTATGAAAAAACAGGAAATGAAAATATCATAACAGGAGATTATGATGGAGTCGCTGAAACATTAGATAAATTAAACAGCGATGAAATTAATAAAGTAATCAATGACAATATTCAAGACACTCAAGCCGCTATTTCTGAAATTAATAATCAAATAGGGTCTATTGATTCTGCAATTGCTTTAATTAACGAATCTTCAGATTCTCTTGGGAAAAATATCAAGACCAATAAAAGTAATTTTGATAAATATGGAACGACTCATCCGACTAAATCCCAAACGAATCCTAAGAAGAACAGCGGAAGTAAAAAAAGCAAAGGCAAAGGAAGTAAAAAGAAAAAAAACAAAAAGAAGAGTAAAAAGCCGGAACTAATCAATGAAGAAATTGATAAGTATCATGATTTAGACATAGCAATAGAAGCAGTACAAAACCGATACGAAGATTTAAAGAGAGCTAAAGATAAATTGTACGGACAGAGTTATATTAATATCTTAAACAAAGAAGAAAACTCTTTAAACAAAGAGATTGCTTTAGAAAGAGTAAAACTTACTTCTATCCAAGCTAATATTAAAGCACAGAGGAACGCTTTAAAAAAGGACTACGGTATTTCATTTGATTCTAAAGGAAATATAAAAAAATACAACCAAGAGATCAAAAAATGGGAAACTTATTTTAATAATAAGATAAAAAAAGATCCGGATAACGCAAATAAATATAAAAAGCAATTTGAAACTTTTAAGAAAAACATGGAAAAATACGAAACACTTCTTTATAAGACTAGACAAGACACTATAGATGCCATAGAAGAAGGAAAAGATGAATTATATAAATTACAACTAGAAGAATTTACTTATAAAATTGAGTTAAAATTAAATACAGACGAAGCAAAACAAGAATGGCTGAAATTCTGTTTAGAAATGAGCGATTTGAAATATGAAAATCTTATAACAGACAACATCGTTCAAACAACAAGGAATAGTATTAATCAAGCAAAAACTATTCTCAGTAGAGATGGAAGTCTTAAAACCCTTCAAGACAGTATTAAAAAAGTAATGAATAACAAGAATATGTCTAAAGCTGATAAACAGAAATACGTAGAAGAGTACAGTAAAGAGTTAAAAGATGTTTATAAGAACCTTAAACAGCTTGAAAATGAAATTCGAGAAGGTTATGTGAATGCAATTAAAGAAGCAGACGAACAGTTTCAGGGTCATATTGATAAATATGATAATTTATCTTCTAAACTGGAACATGAAAAAAAAGTCGTAGAAGCTGTGTATGGAAATGAAAGTTTCGGTCTCTTAGACGATATCTATCAAGCTCAGCATAAAACTAATTTAGCAGAGATGAACTTTTTGAAACGTCAAGTAAGGTACTGGGAAGGACTAAGAGGAAAATTTAAAGAAGGGACAAAAGAATGGGAAGAATGGAATGATAAATTAACCGACTCTACAGAAAAATTAAATGCGGCAGTAGAAACTTCGATTGAAAATCTCAAAGAAAGTTATTCTAATGCTGTAGATGAAGTTCTAGATGCGTTTACTAGAAGTCTGACAGGAAAAAGTTGGATGAACATGGATGCAATAGGGGAAGAATGGGATAGAATCAACGAGTCTTCGAGCAGATACCTCGAGACATTAGAAGCAGTAGAAGGAGTTCAGTCTTTTATTGATAATATTCAACAAGAAATTGACAATACAAATGATTTACAAATGAAACAGACTCTTCTAGATATACAGAATGAGGAATTAGCTAAATTAAACGAAAAGGATAAGTTATCCCAATATGATTTAGACAGAGCAGAAGCTAGGTATCAAGTAGCTCTTAAACAAAAAGCTTTAGAAGATTCTCAGAATGCTAAAAACAATATGAGAATGGTTAGAGATGACAAAGGAAATTGGACTTTTAACTACACTGCTGATAACGAAGAGGTAAGTAAAGCAGAAGAAGAATTAAGAGATGCTAAAAATTCTTTATATAAATTGGATAAAGATAAATATAACGAGAATTTAGAAGATATGTACAAAATGTACTCAGAATGGCAAGATAAAGTTAAAGAATTATATTTAGATTCCAATTTAACAGCTAAAGAATTAGAAGAAAAGAAAAAAGAGTATGCAGATTACTATGGACAAATAATTAATGACATATGTTCGAACAATGAAGATATAAAGAAAAACTTATATCAATCAACTTTTTCTAGTTTAGAGAATGAATATCGAAATAACAGTCAACTAGTTGAAAATTGGCTTAATAAGCTAACAGGTAAGTCTTACACTTCTTGGGAAGATATTTATAATAACTCTTCTGAGATTATGAATAAAATGAATATCGGATTTAGTAGTACGATCCAAGAATTAATAGACAAAGTTTCAGACAATCCGGATAGTTTTAAAAGTATTATTTCAAACGTATATGATCACTTAGATAAAGAAAATAAGCAATATATGAATGGAATACATCAAATACAACAGACCGCTGAAGTTGATTTTTCAGATGTCGATGAACATTTAAAAGAAATTACCGACGACACAATGAAACTAGAAAAAGGTAATCAAAAATTAATTAAAACCTATGAAGAAATGCAGTCACAGTTAGATGTCTTATATCAAAACTTCGAGGGGTATCGAGAACAGTGGAAGAGCTTAGAAAACGGAGCTATGTCTGCTATAAAAAAAGCAGAAGAATATTTACAATTACTCAATAAACTCGACAACGGAGAACAGTATTTAAGAGGAGAAGATAATAAAGATAGTGGGAAAACTGAAGTGAAAAGCTCTGATAAAACGACAGTGAAAAAAACTGAAACGCCTAAGTCAACAACGAAGAAAACTTCTTCTCAAGGGAACGGCAAAATAGAAAAAGGAGACAAAGTAACTCTTAAAACGACTCCTTATTATTATACCTCTGCTGGGACAGGTGGAAAAGGAAACTCTCATAAAGGTGATAGTTTGTATATAACAAACATTAATTCCGGAGCTAAGTATCCTTATCATTTGTCGCTTGGCAAGACGCTGGGAAGCGGAGATTTAGGATGGGTTAAAAAATCTCAAATATCAGGATTCGATACCGGTGGCTATACTGGAAACTGGAGTGGAAATAATGGGAAGTTAGCCATTTTACACAAAAAAGAATTAGTTCTGAAAGAAAAAGACACCGCAAATTTATTAGCTTGTATAAAAAGTGTAGATGGAATTTCTAAATTCTTATCAAATAATTTCTTGGGTAAACTACAAACAGATAAGATAGTCAATAATCAAAATAGTATGAATAGTGATAATAGGATTAATATTGAAAAATTAGAGGTAAAAGCTAATAACGCAGACGAATTAATAGAAAGTCTAAAAAATATTTCCTTAATTGCTAGACAACAATAATCTTTTAAAGAGGAATACTGCAAAAATTTTGAAAGTTACAATATCTTAGGCGGTTTATTCCTCTTTTTCTATAAAGGGGGATGAAAATGGATTTAGTTAAAGAGTTGCTATCGGCTATGAAAATTATAGCTAAGAAAGAAGTTTCTAATACAGATAAAAATACTACCTTGGAGTGTAGAGTTGTTTCTGTTATAGATGAAGCTAAACGACTTTACGAAGTCGATTATTTAGGAAATTCAATACAGGCATATTCCATTAACAGTGAAAGTTCATTTTCTTGTAATGACTTAGTCTATGTAGCTGTTCCTAACGGAAAATTTAATAATAGAAAATTAATATTGGGGGCTGTTTCACCTAATATTGCTACTTTTGTAAATAGTAACTTAAATCAATCTTACATTTTGAAAAGTGAAAATATAATAAGAGATTTAACAGAATATAATATATGTTCTTTCAATGATAAACTAAATAAAGAAACCAATCAAATAGGTTATTCTATTATAGAAGATGAATATGGTATTATTGATAAATACATGAAAGAACATTCTTATATAAGAATAGGATTTAATGTAAAAACGAAATTACCTTCCCATCAAAAATTAGGTAACTATGGAGTTAGAATCAGTATTCCTTTTTTTGATGAAAACGGTCAACAAGTCCTGAAAGAATACTATTTAGATAAGACTAATATTCAAGGAGATCCATTCTCTAAAACGATCGAAGAAGAAGTTTTTGTGTTCTATGAAATAGATAATAAAAATTACGACAACTCTAGAAATATTACTTTAGAAGTGTTCTGTGAAGATTTTATTCAAAAAGAAGAAAACGTAGAACCGGATATCTTTATTAAACAAATTAATTTCCAATTTGGTGATAAATTATCGGAAGAAGAATTAAATTCTTATAGTTTAAACATTGTTCCAACAGAAGGAAGATTTTTTGCTAAGAATTTAAGTAATTCTAAGCAACTAATCCCGGAACTGAAAGTGAAAGGGAAAAAAGCCAATTTATCAAGTGATGAAAATACGGTTTATTGGTTTCGGGAAAACAATCAGATTCAACCTACTTCTCCGTCGTTTAATAGATACGGTGGCTATGGCTGGGAATGTCTTAATGAAAAGACTTCTATTAAAATAGAAGAAAATGGTCAAGAAATTGTCAATTTTAATTCGCTAGAAAGTTTAGAAATTTTTAAAAAAGATATTATAACAGAAATCAGATATAAATGTGTCGTGGTATCTAATTCAAATGACGGAGAAAAAATAATATCTTCAATTATATCTATTGAAAATTTGCTAAGTAATATCTCAATAGATATTTTGTCAGAGTCCGGAAATGTATTCTTAAAAGATATAGGAGAAGTCCATTTAACAGGAGTTGTTAATAATTATGATTTCCCTTTGAATTCTATGTCATATTTTTATTGGAATAGATATGATAAGAACGGAAATTTTATTGAACAATTTAATACAACTAGAAGAGAACTATCTTTCATGGTAAACACGATCGATGAAATAAATACTATCGGATTAACAGTTGCTCAAATAAATTCTGATGGCGTAGAAAAAATAATTGGGTCTAAATCTCTGTTGCTTTTTAATACCGAAAAAGCAGATTTTTCGATTCAAATAGAAGGTTCTCAGCAAGTGTTTAAATATAATAGTGATGGTCTTTCTCCTTTGTTTTTAGATAAAGATTTTATTATAAAGCCTTTAAGTTTTAGAATATACACTGGGATGGGGACAGAAATAAGTGAAGCAGATTATAGAGGATTATCTATAAGCTGGAAGATTGCTAGAAAAGACTCTATGCTTAAAATGAGTAATGAAAATGAGTTAGATGAAAATTATTCCATCTCTCATGAAAGAGAACTTTACTTTTCGATAGAAAATTATTACAACTTAAACAGTGATAATAACGATATTTTATTAGAAGTTAAATATGGCGATAAAATCTTCTCAAGAAAAGTATCTATTGGATTTCTTAAGGACGGAGAAAACGGAACAAATGGTACTAGAATTTACGGTATTATAAAGTCTCCTTCGGGAAATCAGTCGGTTTATGGTTTCGACAATAAAACAAAAGCTTGGTACTGTATTTCAGAAGGTAGTAAATATCTTCTCTCTAATGAATACTACCAAGTAAATGTATTTGAAAATGGAGAAGAATTAGTTATCCCTGGTTATTCTGTTTCATGGGAAATGTTAGATACCAGCGAAACAAATACTTGTTTTCAGATAGATTCAAACGGTAAATTGTATCCAACAAGAACTACCTGGGGAGATTCTGATATTTATTGTAATATAATAAAAGCTACCATAAAAATAGAAGTCGGGCAATATTGTAACTTAGAAGTAAATGCTTTTTACCCAATAGACATCGTTTATTTTGAAGACATTAGTAAATATAATTATTTTTTACCTAACTTAATAGGTGGATTTAACAATGTTTTGTATGCTAGCGATGGGACAAACCCAACTTATAAAGATAAAACTTTTACCATTAAGAGTAGTATAAACAGAAACAATGAAATACAAACAAATGTATTTTCTTCTAATAATCTATCTGTCTTTGAACAAGCCGAAAACACTTTTAAAGCTAAACCTGTTCCTAAGTTTGATAACGGCGAAAGTAAAAATTATTTGGTTTTAAGAATTGACTCCCCTTATGGGAAAAATTGCGCTGAGGAGTTAACTTCAATTTCAGAATTACAAAAAGAGAAAGACTTAGCATTTTTAGAAAATCAAAAAGTGATTTCAGTATTAGGAAGTTTTGACTATAATAGTTTATCTTATAAGCTAAATAACTGTGGAGATTATTTAAAAGATAGAGCAGATATTATTAATTATTGTAATATCTTAAATAAAAGAATTTCAGAATTATTAGAATATAAATCCAGCACAATATATAAAGACAGTGAGATATCAAATATATTCAATTTACAAAAAGAAATCTCTTTATTAAAAAATAATTTATATTTATTGTGTAAGAATACATCTGTTTCAAATATTGTAGAATTACCAAGGTTTGATTTAGAACTAAATTCAAAAGACCAAACTTATGCAAGAAACAATATAGAAACAAGATTAAATGAAATTTTCTTATATATAGAAACAGTGAACGAACAAATAAGAAGCTTTTTAAATAAAGATACGACTGTGATACAACATTCTATTTTTTGTGATATATATAAAAGTTTGTTAAGAGTCGTAAAAAATGAAGATTTATCCTTTAATGGGACAGTGTTAAATTTACTGACTTTGTATATAGGAGATATAACAAATGATAGACAAAAGGAATTATTTACTCAGTTTGACATACAAAATAGTATATTGAGAAATTTCAATAAAATATTGAGCTTTTACGGAGATAATAATGGTACAAATACTGATTATAATAAAGAATTCGAAGAAAAAATCTCAGATATAGACTCAAAAATCGAAAAACTAACAACTCAAGTTGCAATAGAAAAAGAACTGTCTTCTATTTACAATTTAAAAATAATTTATGTAAGACCGATTGTAATGTTGTATAATACTTATGAAATGAGTAATCTAAATGCTTGGGATGGAAATAAGATATATACAGACACTTCGGGAGAATATATTTTAGCTCCTCAACTAGGAGCGGGGAAAAAAGAAAGCAACAATACTTTTACTGGACTTATTATGGGATTAAAATCTCATAATAAAAGCACTTCAACTAAAGCCGGCTTATATGGCTATCAATCAGGAGTATTAACAATAGCTTTAGAAGCAGAAGATGGTTCGGCAAGGTTCGGTCGTTCGGGAAGTGGTCAAATTATTATTAACCCCTACGGGACTTCTTCTATCGCAGGCTGGGAAATAAATGAAAAATCACTTTCCAAACAAAAAGGAGATAATAAAGTCACCCTTAATTCAGATGCAGATGAAAAAACAAGAGCCTTTGAAGCAACAGATGGTTCTCATTTTACCTATATTCAATATAACGGGTTTTTCTTTTCTAATAGCGGAACAATAGGTGGATGGCATATAAACTCTGATAAGCTGTGGGCAGGGGGGACTCAACAAAATCCTTCTGTTATTTTAGACAAAGAGGGAAATGCTAAATTTGGAGAATGGTTTTCAGTAGATAGCAAAGGTAAAATAGTTTCAAAACAAGGGGTTATTGGTGGCTGGAACATTAGTTCAAATAAATTATGGGCGGGAGGAACGGCTTCTAATCCTACTGTCATGTTAAAAGTAGATGGAGATAAAGGATCTGCTAAATTTGGAGATGGTTTTTCTGTTGACAGTGAAGGATCTATAATCTCAACAAAAGGAACGATAGCAGGGTGGCATATTAATTCTAATAAATTATGGGCAGGAGGGACAGCTTCAGACCCTACTGTCATGTTGAAAGTAGACGGAGACAAGGGGTCTGCCAAATTCGGAGATAACTTTTCAGTAGACAGCAATGGAAAAATTAAATCGACTAGTGGAACAATTGGTGGATGGGTTATCGGAGAAAAAAGATTGAGAAACGAAGAGGGAACTGTTATATTAAATATGGATGGTTCAGCTCAATTCGGAGATGGTTTTTCTATTGATAACACTGGCAAAATCAAATCAACAGCAGGGACAATTGGCGGATGGGTTATTGGTAAACAAAGATTGAGAAATGAAGCAGGAACGGTTATATTAAATATGGATGGTTCAGCTCAATTTGGAAATGGTTTTAAAATTAGCACTTCCGGTAAAATAACCGCTATTAGCGGAACTATCGCAGGATGGACAATAGGAGAATCTACTTTAACTGGTGGAAATGTTACTTTAAACAAGAGCGGGGCATTAAAAGGTACTTCGTGGAGCATTTCAGCCGATGGAGTTGCTAAATTCGACAATTTACAGGCTTCTGCTGGAGGTAAGGTCGGAGGTTGGACCATTGGAGCTAGTAGTTTAAAAGGTGGCAAAGTCACTCTTAATAGTAGTGGACATTTAAACGGTACAAATTGGGATATCTCTGCGGGAGGAGTAGCAACTTTCTCTGATATCAGAATCAAAGGAGGAGAAATGACCGGAGGGAAAGTCGCAATATCTGGTAGTGGAACTACAATTGATAATGGAGGAGCAAAGCTTGGTGAGACAACGACAAAAGTTGGGTCAAAGGTAATTGGGACTTACGTAAAAGATCTTTGTGTAGACACCTTGAAAGCACAAAAAATTAAAACGAGTCAATTAGAAGCCGATAGTATTAATGGACAGTCAGTGTCTTGGAGCAGTCTGTCACTTATAACAAGTATTGACGACGTGCTTTTATACGGAAAAGAAGTTAAAGTTTTAATGGGAGGACAAATAACTGGGGACACCGAAACTGGATATCATTTCGAACCTCAGTATTCTAGTGGTATTGTTATCCCGACCACTGCTTCGATTCGTTATTCTTCCTATTCAACTAAGGTATTAACTTCTGGAGGGAAAACTAGTCACAGTGTTTCAAGTTCTACTGGTGTCATAAATAAATAAAAAGGGAGAGAAAAAAAATGCATGCTTTTTTAGCAGAAAAATTTAGAGAAACTCTTATTAAGAGTGTAAATGAAAGTGGATTATCTATTCCAACAGCCTACTATGTTTTTAAAGACGTCTTTTCAGATTTACAGGAAGCGTATTTTGAACAGTCTAAAACTCCACCGGTAGAAGAAACTTCTACTGTAGATATTCCTGTTAATCAAAAGATAGAAGAAGATGAATAACATTTTAGAGAGGGTTCATTCCTCTCTATTTTTATAATTTAGCTGGCAAAACCCCGAACCTTTAGGTTCGGGGAGCGTCAAGTGGACTTAACAGTAATATCCCATTTCAACTATTCACATATATTTTAGAAAATAGAATTAAGGCGGTGAAAAAATGGCAAATAAAAGTTTGTTTCCACCTACGTTGAACAGTTATATGCCTGCATTCAAAAAAGGAGAAAACTTAAAAATATTCTTTAGGCTTTCCAGTTTTAACTCAAGAACAGACTTTAACAGTATACATGTATCTATTAACCGATTAGATAATAATCAATCAGCTTTAAATAGAGATTTGTATCCTAATAATCTTATGATTTTTAATACTTGCACTTTAGAAGATAATAGTGATGCTTACTATATAGAAATTAATCCAGTAGATATTCAAGGTGGATGGGAAGAAAAATGTTTATATAAAATCCAATTAAGACTGTCATCAAAACAATTCACCGATGTAACAATCGGACAAAGTAATTGGCTAATGAATAATCAAGACTATTTTTCTGAATGGTCTACTGTAAGTATAACGAAATGTATAGGAGACATTTCTATCTCTGTCCCACTGTTTGAGTCAGTAATAACAGGAGCTTCAGGCGAAGATCTAGTTCTTTACTTAACTTCTTTGGTTTTTGAAGGTCAATTTATAAATAATAAAGACAAAGGCGAAACTCTAGAAAAAATTTCACTAGAATTAAAAGATGAAGATGGAAAAATTTTAGAAAAGAGTGGCGAAATCACTTGTACAAAAGACAATATCATTAAATATTATTTTTATACAAAACCTGTTTCGAGCAAAAAATATATTTTGACTTATAAAGCCGAAACTAAAAATTGTTATACTTTAACAAACACTTATTCTTTTATAACAGAAGAAATTACAACCGATAATTTAAATTGTGAAATTTTCTGTTCAGAAGAAGACCGACAAGAGGATGAAGATGAGGGATCGATAACAGTCCATGTATCTTCAATCGACAGTGCTATTTTTTCCGGAAATATAAACATACAAAGAACTTCTTCTAAAAATAATTTCACAATATGGGAAGATATTTACAAAAAACCCATTAATGGAGAAAGTTTAGATTTCGTATTTAAGGATTATACAATTGAGAGTGGAGTCTTTTATAAGTACGCAATAAGAAAAGTTGATTTTAATTTAAAAGATGGGAAAAAAATTGAGTCGTTCGGCAGTTTTGAGTATATGGCGAAACCTGTCGTTAGATTATTTGATCATTGTTTCTTGTTAGGTAAGAATGGAAAACAGTTAAAATTATCTTTAAATCCTCAAATTAGCTCTTTTCAGCCCAAAGTAGTTGAAACAAATGTTGAAACGATAGGTAGTATGTTTCCGACTATTTCGAGAGTCGGAGAAACTAAATATAAAACTTTTCCATTCTCAGGTACAATTTCTTTCGAGCAAGATGAAAATTTTCTAGAAGAAGACGAAACATTAAAACTTTATAAGGAAAATTTATCTTCTAATAAATTATCAAGAGAATATTTATTCACAAAAGAACGAATTTTCAGAGAAAAGGTTTTAGAATTTTTGCAGGATTTTTCTCCGAAATTATTTAAATCGGACCAAGAAGGCAATATTATCGTAGTTGCTACCGATATTTCTTGCAGTCCTAAAAATGAACTAGGAAGATTGGTGTACGATTTTTCATGTACTTTTACAGAAATAGAAGAAAACACAATCGAAAACTATATAAAAAACAAATTCTTTACTTTAGACGAATATAGCCTTGAATTTACAACTAAAACTATAAAAATAGGACAAATACAAGATAAAATTCCGACAGGGGAAGAAATTATATCTATGTTCATCAAGAAAAAATATGAATATGAAAAAAGAGCTATCTTAGGATATGATTATAGAATAGATCAGATAAAAAGAATGAAAATAGAATTCATCTCTCCTCCTATGTTAATAAAAGATCAAAATAATAGACCGATGTTAGGATATAAGATTAATTTAAACGGAAAAGACCTGTGTATAGATAAAAATGGATATTATCTTGTTGATGGAAGAATAAAAATTGATTCTTTAATTCTTTACGGAGATTTAGAAAATAAAATCAATAACATTGAAATAGACTTAAATTTTACATTTACAGAAACAAAAAGTCTCTCAAAAGGCAAGGTTATTAAATCAAGGTCTACTAGAACTAATATCGGACAATTTGTAAACAGTGTCCCATGCGGTTCTTATTTGTATAATACGTTATATTATAAATACTATTTTGAATGGTTAGAAGAATATCAAAGACTGACTTCTATTAAGAGATTTACCGTAGAAGGAGTTCCAGGAACAACTCTTTGGATAAGAGACTATAAAGATAATAAATTTGAAAAACACATAATAGGAGAAACGGGAATATTGAACTTTTCAGAGTTTAATAATAATGACGTTATTATATCCAATTTTGGTTTATATGGAAAATACTACGGAGAAAAAGAAGATTTTACTATTAAATCAAAAGAGCAAAGAGATCAAGAAGATAGAAACATCTTATACGAAGATAGCTCTAAAAAGCTATTCATTTGGGACTACGAAAGTTTTGTTCCTGTTGAAATCGAAGACGGGAAAATTTTTAACAAAACAATTAATTTAGATTTACTAATTGACTATGTTTATACAATAGAAAGAGGTAAATATTATCTCTAGAAAGGAGGAAAAATGGATTTAATAAAAAATAGAAAATTACTAAAAAAAATAGATACGGATAATTTAAGAAGAGATACTGTTAAAATCCTTATTTTAGATGAAAATGAAGAAGTGGAAGAAGTTTTAGAAGGAAAAACGACTAGCGGTTCGATAACAGTTAGTGGCTCTTCTTCTGTTCGCAGAGTTGGTAATATTTCTGCCGTTTTCCCTTCTTTTTCTGGTAAAGATATAGAAAATTATCTAAAATATAGTCGAAGAATAAAAATATTAAAAGGACAAGGACTAGAAAACTCAGACGAAATTATTTGGCATAATTTAGGGGTTTTTGTATTAACAGGAGTATCTCTCAGTCATTCTCCTGACGGAGTTAGTGTTAATCTATCTTTCTCAGATAAAATGTGTTTACTAAACGGTCAATGCGGAGGGGTTCTACCTTCTTCTGTTACTTTTCATGAATTTAATCAATTAAATTCAAAAGGAGAAATTGAAGTACAAAAACAATTAATTTTTAATATTATACGATCCATGGTTATCTTTTATGGAGGAGAAAGACCTGAAAATATTATTATACAAGATGTACCTTTATCTATTAAGAATATAGTGAGATACACAGGAGAAGGAGAATTATTTTTTAATAAGTCGACAGGGTTATTTTCTAAAGACGAAAGAAGTGTAACAACAAAAGGAGATTGGAAAGTTTTTTCAAAAGGGGAAAATGTCGGATATGTCAATACAGACTTTGTATATCCGAAAGAATTAATATCTTCAATCGGAGATACTGTAGATGATATATTGCAAGAAATAGAAGACACTTTAGGAAACTATGAACATTTTTATGATATAAACGGATGTTTTGTGTTTAGAGAAAAAAAGAATTATCTAAATACCTCTTACCAAAACTCTGTTACAATTTCAAATAATAACTCCGTTATAAATCTCACTAATTATGAAACAGATTTTTATAATGAAAGTAAAAGTTCTTATTTCTTTAGTGATAAAGACGGGGTATCAATTTCTTTTGAAAGAACTCCCGATATTTGTAAAGTAAAAAATGATTTTCATATATGGGGTAAAAAGAAAAAAAATGAAGAAGACTTGTCTGTCCATTATCATATTGCTATAAAAGAAAAACCAAAGCAGTTAACAGAAAGAGAAGTCCTATTTAATAATGAAGATGGAACGATATTTTTACCAAAGAACAATCAGCGTGGAATAAAATACACTCCTAAAGATTGGAGAGTTGAATTGTACTTACAAGGACTTGAAGCGATAAGAGATAATAAAAGACCTGATATCTTTCAACAGGAGATTTTAGATAATCTTCCAACGATATATAACTTTAAAGAAGAAACGTTTAAAGTCGATTTACTTAATCATCCTACGGATTTAAGTTATTTTATTGATTATTTAGAGCCAAAAGGGGATATCGCTAAATATGCAATAGAAGCCGTAGGATTAAGAACCTACACAGAATTTGATGATTCGGTAAATAGTATTTATGAATTAGACGTTCCAAATTTAATATTACTAGATATGTCAGACAAAGATTATTCAAAAAAAGCTCAAGAATGTGAGAAACAAGGACAACACTACTCTAATGTTTCAAAAGATATTTTTAATACCTTTTCTTTAGGAAGTGAAATATACACTGGGTACTCAAAAGCAAGAGAATTGTTATACGAATATACAAATTTAAATGAGTCTATTTCAATTTCTTGTCTACCTATTTACTATTTAGAACCAAACACTAGAATCACAGTCGAAGATAGCCACATTGGCATATTTGGTGATTATATAATACAAGAATTCACACTACCGCTCGATCAACAAGGGAGTATGGCAATCTCTTGTAACAAAGCAATAGAAAGAAGGTAAAATATGTATTTTAGTGAACAATTTAGAAGTAATACTGCCGGAGGGATTGGGAATTATACATCAGACTCTCCCGATGATTACATTTCTGAAATAAAAGACGGAATTATCAGTAAAGTATCAATCAACACTTCTTCTGTAGGAGGGGAGCAAGGAGGAACAATTAGTTTCGAAGATACATGTATCATATTAAGCGACAATAGATTAACAAGTGATAAAACTTACTATCTAAACTGCAAGTTTAGAACTATGATTGATTCAGAACAAACTTTCTATCTTGTTCTTTTAGATTCTGCTGGAATAAATGAACAACAGTTTATAGAGTCATTCACGATAAAAAGAGGTAATTCTGATTTTATTGATATGAGTTTTATTTTTCAACCTTTTACTGGATATGATACGATATGTTTTGAGCTTATTAGGCAATGGCAAGATTATAATGTGCCGAGAGTTCCTATTATTGTTTTTAATGAGTTAAGTGAAATCAAAAATTTGATAAAAACAAAAAATCTTGGAAATAATTCTGATTTTTTAAAAATCGGTGTTCAATCAAGACCCTATGTTGATATGGCTATCAATGGAGAAGGCATAAAGATGGGGAAGACTGGTATTTACGAATTAAGAGAAGATGATATAAAAATTACTTCTTTTTGCCTATTTAAAAGGGCCGAAAACACTTTAACAGAAGAAGAGATAGCTATGGGTAAAAAGAAAGAAGAAGATTTATATTTAAATACAGGTGAGTCTATTTGTTTGTTTAGCCATGAAAAAGAGAGAGAGATTATAGATTTTTCACTTGATTATATTTATGAAAACTAACAGGAGGAAATAAATATGGAAAGCTTTTACGGAGGTCGTAGAGGTCAAAGTTTTGTCCTCGTTAAAAGATTTAAAACAGTAGAAGAAATGATCAGTGCTTTTAAAAAAGGAGGTGATTACAAAGAGGTTAATTATGGAGAATGGGTTGTTATAGACTGTCTTTCTAAAAATAATCGAGATAATGGGAAAATATATGTAAGAGGTCTTGATTATACAAATGAAATGGGAGGAGCAATCTATCAAGGGCAATTTTGTGGGTCGCAGGGGAATACTCCTGAGATAGAAATTGTTCAACAGGATTCAATAGATAACCTATTATCTAAAATAAGAGGAAACTCTGCTTATGAAGACCCTGATACTCATGAAATAATAGGAGAAAATGGTCGATATTTGGGGAAAGTCGAAGACAAAAATTGGGAGACTGTTCCAGGAGCAATAAAAGATAGCAACGGAGAGATTATCGGATTTAACGACAATATCAAATATAGTTATTATACCATTAAAGATATTGACGAAAATGTCGTAGGCTGTTACGTAGGATTAAAAATTCCTCGACATGTGATAGACTTTGAAGTCGAGCAAGTCGATAGCCATACTCCTTCTAATATAGAAAATTTAGATAGTGAACATAATTTTTATGATAAATGGAAATTAACTATCCCAAAAGGAGTAAGAGGGAAAGATGTTGTAGATATCCGATACAACGAAGAAAACTCAAAACTAGAAGTGAACTACAAAGATTACACAGAACTCGAAGAGGGGATCGAATCAGGATATCAAGAAATTGTATCTATCAAGAATGTAGAGAATATTGTATTCGACGAATCATGTAGCAAACTCCTTGTTACTTACAGCGACTTTTTGAATGGGGCAAGAAGACAAGAATATATAGAAAAACCTATAAAATTTTTAAAAGATGTCTGTGTAGATGAAAACGAGAAAAAAATTAAATTGACATATTCTACTTATACAGAAGAGGGAGAACATGAACAAGAATTAATAGGAGAAGCTATTAAATTCCCAATAGATATAAGAATTGATGAAGATACAAAAAGATATAGAATCACATATAATACTTATCAGAAAAAAGAAGGAGAATTCGTTTTAGATGAGTTTGGAAACAAAATTAATGATTTTGAATTAGTAGGAAATCCTATTCGTTCTATTAAAAATGTGATAATTAACAATGAAAGTAAGAAAATCCATGTATTTTATGATACTCCTAAAGCTAAATATGACGAGAAAGGAAAAGTCCTATTAAAAGAAGATGGAACGATTGATTATGAATTAGATGAAGATGGTAATCTTATCCTCGATGAAGATATAGGAGAACCTATCAAATATATATCAAACATTTTCTATGACAATGAAACGCACACCATTAAAGTGATCTATAATACTTCCTCTGAAGCCGATACAATTTCCGAAGTTATTAAAACCATTGACCATGTTTCAATGAATAGTATAACAAGATGTCTTGAGGTATTTTATAATACGGGAGACAAAGACGTCGCAACAGATGCTATTAATGATATAGAAGATATTGTTATAACAGATACTTATAGACTATTAGTTAAATATTCGGACCCGGATAAAAGAGGTAATATTACTTATGATGGACAGGATGGATATATTGATTTAGGCTTTATACGAGGAGGAGGTCTACAAGTATACACTGTCGAAAATCTAGGAGATAAAACTCTAGACCAGTTAAAACAAGACTTAACTATAAAATATGGTTCTAATATCCCCGAAGGATGGTGTATCGCTGTTACAGGAGTAAACGGAGGAACAGAATATTTTATTTATGACCGAACAACTTCCCCTAATGAGTGGAAAAGTACTGGAACAAACAGTATGGGAAATGTCGATTTCGTTATTTCAACAGAACAAGCTCAGCCCGATCAACAAGAAATAGGAGGAGTTTGGGGTATTTCCAAACAAATAACAGCATATAGTATTTAATTATTAAAGAGAAAGAAAGAAGGTGGTATCATGTCAAAAGAAGTTTTTAATATCCTGACAAGCTTTAAAACGAAAAAAAATGATGGGACTTATGGTGATATGACTTATATCGGCACAGACAGTCGTTTTGTAACAATGCCTAGCGGATTATCTCTTGGGGAAGAAAGTTTTATGGGGAAAAATGCAGTAACAGTTATTTCTAAGGTAGATGATACCGAAACAAGAATTGTAGAATCTTATGGGAAAGAAGAAGATAATAAATCATTTTATTATAAAGAAACCACCATAAAAAAATTGGAAAATAATACAAAAATAACAGAAGTGTTAAAGATTAAGCTTTACAATATAGAAAGCAGTGGTTTTACCGAAGAAACCGTTAAAACAAAAGAAACTACAATTGGTTTGAACGGAGTAATAGAAGAAAAATTTATATAAAAATAGGAGAGTGAATTAAATGAGTTTTTCAGAGAGCTATTATGTTATTCAAGAATTAAGTAACAAATTAGAAGAGTCTTTAAATCTCCAAGAACAAATTAATATATTAAGAGATAATGAAAGTAAGTTAATAATCGCTTCTCAAACAGAACCTTTAAATCAGCCCATTGGAGGTCTTTGGTTCTTTTTAAATGAATATGATAAAACTATTAGTTATAAAATTAAGAGAGAAGATGGATACTCTGATTCTTTTTCCTTTAATATTGATAGCGGGGATATCAAATTTGGCGACACTTCTCTTACGGAAATACTAAATAATGCCGGAAATATTGTTTACACCTGTTCTTCTGAGAGTAATAAAGCGAATAAAAGAATAGTATGTGATAATTTCAATCCGGAAAATGGAAGCAAAATATTAGTAGCTTTTGATAATGATAATAATCAACCGGTCGTAAGCTTGTCTATCTATGACAATGAAGAAAAATTAATAGCATCGGGAACTTGCTACAAAGATCTTAACAACGAATTAGAAGGCAAAAAACTAGTTAAAAATACCGTTTTTCAATTTTTATACCAAGATGGTAAGTTTATATGCTTGGGAGGAGGTTCTTCTAGTATCGCTTCTGAAACATTACCTGGCGGCGTTATAAGCGGTGGTGATATAACAATAAATCAAGAAACAGGGCAAGTCACTGTTAACAACTCTAAAAAAGCAACCTTAGACCAGGAAGGTAACACTATCACTCCGAATAACCATGCTTCTTCTGAGACTATATACGGAGTAGGAGATGATATTCTTTTTGGTCATACAAAAATAGCAGGAGTTGATTTCGAAGGCGATCCAACAGGGGTGTCTAGTTCTATTATAGAGGTGAAAGAAAATAGAACTAGGATTGAAAATATGGAAAAAGAATTACCAACAAAAAAAGAAGAAAACTGGTTAATCAATGGAGATCTTAGTTATAATGAAGCCGGATTTTTATATGGATGGGATACAACGGTCGACTCTGATTTTTTAGTAGAAAACAATCTTTTCTCTTTAAAAAATGGCTCAATATATCAAAAGATAGATCTTTCTCTAGTCAAAGATAATAGTGCTTTTGAAGTTAAAATATTAATTGACAATTATGTAAAAGAAGAAAGTTCTGAAACTCCTCCTAAAATCTCCTTGTATTCTTGTTCACAAGATAACTCAGAGACTCTTATTAAAGAGCTTGAGATAACAGAGACAGGAGAAAAGAATGTAAGTTTCAATAAGTCAGAAATAGGAGAAAAAATTAAAATTGCAATAGAAACGTCTGAAAAAATTACTATTAAGAATATAAAGCTTTTTCTAAAAACGAACGGAACGATATCTCCTCTTTCCAAATATTTAGAAGAAAATTTCGATTCTTTTAAAGGGAAAAATAACAATCTTTTGGTTAATGGTAATTTCGGATTAACTGAAAAAGGAACTTATCAAACAAAAAATGGTTATCTTTACAAAGACGGATGGATTTTTAGACAACATCTTGGAGATGGAAGTTTTGAAGGATTCATTTTTAAAGAAGATAAAGACGGGGTATTTTTTAATATCAGAAACGGAGAGATTATTTATATTCAACAATTTGTCCACAACATAGAGTCAATTAAAACTAATAACGAAGATTTATTTTTGTCTGCCATGGTAAAATTGACAATAGATAATTATTCTATTTTAAATAACAAAATTAATTTATTATTTATTTTACTAGATAAAGATAATAATAAGATCTCGCCTGATGGAAATATAATTGAAAATGATGATAACTCTCCTTCTACAAGAATTCTATCTGAAAAAGGCTTTATAAAACTTACTTCAAAAATTCCTAGGAATTGTAATAAAGTTAAAATATCTTTTTCAGTCAGCGACTTTGAAAATTTAGAACAGCCCGTTGAAATTAATGTTAATTATTTCAAAGCAGAAATTGGTAAAAACTGCACTCCGTTCTATCCAAGAAGTTTTTTAGAAGAAACCTTTAGACTAGAAAAATTAAACGAAGAAGATGGATATAGTTCATTAATTAAAAAAGTGAATGATAATCTTATCATAAATCCAAACTTTAAGATAAATCAAAGAGATTTTAATAGCGAACTATTTAATTGTGATCCAAATGAAAAGATCTATAACTGTGATAATCCTTTAAATCAGTGCTTCGGAGTTGACCGATGGATGATGGACAGCAATATGAAACAACAACTATTATATAATAGCGAAGGAGAAGTCGATAGCTTAAGAGTCTCGTTTGTTCATTGGGTTGGCATCTGTGGAAGATATTTTAGACAATTTATAGAAAAGCCGGAAAGTTTTTTAAATAAAACTCTAACTTTATCAATTTGTTCTAAAAACTCTTCTGATAAAGTTAGGGCTCAATTAGTAGGAATAACAAAGAGCAATAAAGAAATAAAATCTGAAATAATCTCTTTAAACACAACAAATACCCCTACTATAAAATCTATTTCTTTAAAAATAGAAGAAACACTGGCTTACCTATACGTAGAGATTTTTCCGTCAAACAGAGGAGAATATTACAACTATCTAATCAATACCGACTTAGTATATGTTAAATTAGAAGAAGGAGAAACAGCGACTCCTTTTATTGAGCCAAAATTTGACGTTGAATTAAGAAAATGTCAAAAATTCTTTCAAATTTTGAAAATTAAAGAAATTTCTGATTATCTTATGCCAGGAACGAATTATAATTTAATGACTTTTAACTTGCCTTGTCCTTTAAGGAAAACTCCTAGCATAGACATTGTATCCGGAAAATATGACAATCTTTATATGGACACAACAAATAATTATACCCCAAGTTTAGCTTATAAAATATATTCTAAAACTAATGATAGTTTTGTTTTTGGATATAGAAGTGCAGGGGGGACTTTATCTACTTCTACGAAAATTTATAAAGACCGAGGTTACGGCTTAAGAGATTATTATGATTATAAACTTCTTGCTACTTCGGATTTTGAAAAAGACAAAGACTCTACTTTACAGACAATTTTAGGGAAACAAGCTAAAAATAATTATTTCTACACTAGAGAATTAGATGTTACTTTCTTATGTGATTCTGAAATAAGACTACAAGCTATTCCGACTCTTAAATACTGGTGTCCAAATCCAAATAGTAATGAAAATGGAAATTGGAAAACAACTAGTTCAAATAATTATTCAAACGCTTTTAAAGCATTTAGAAACGATACAGCAGAAAGTTCTTATTGGAACGCGAGTTGTTCTACTACCCAAGATGTTTCAATTGATTTTGGATGGGGAGAAGGTCAAGGATATAATTATTATGGAAGCTACATGTGCGTCAGAAAAACTGGAGCAGGTAGCGGTAAGATTAATGTCTATGTAGCAACAGGAGGAGCAAATAAAGAATGGGTTCTTAGTGGCACTTATAATATAGATGCTTCTAATACCAACTGGACTTCAGTAGAATTACTAAAGTTTAGTGATCCGATGAAAGTGTCTAAAATCAAAATTGAAGCTGTTCCAAATAGTGGAGAATCGTTCTCTATTTATGTAAATAGATTTCATTTTATATCTACGTTCTAAGGGGAGGAGTAAATTTTTTATGGAAATTTTAAAAAAATGTGTTTCAATAGATAGCAATAGAATTATTACAAAAATTTATTCTACAGCAACTTTGAGCTTTAAAAAAGGAGACGTTGTAATCTCAGAAGGAGTCGGAGAAGATTTTCTCTTTTCTCCTGAAGATTACCCCGTAAAAGACCAATATGGCTTTATGTATAAATTAACAAGCCAAAACACGATAGAAAAAATTCCAGTAATAGAAAGGTTACCAAAAGAAAGTCTAGAGAGAAGAAAAAATGAATTACGAGACAAATTGAACTATTATGGAAATAAAATAAGCGTAGACGAAAAAGAAAATCTAAAGATACAAGAAGAAAAAAAGGAAATCCAAAAAGAGATCAATATAATAGAAAAAAGACTATCAGAACAATAATAAAAGAGAGGGAAATCCTCTCTTTTTTACCATGCAAGCTCTTCTTCTATTGTGCTAATTCCAATTAATATAGCATCTGCTATATCTTCTGAAACATCTAAATTAAGAAGTTCTTTCACCACTCTTATTGCAGCTTTTTTTTGATCTTTTCTCTTGTTATAAAATATATTGACTTTACTTTTCCAAACAGAAGGAGGAATGATTTCATATTGCACTCCTAATTCAACAAAAAGAGAAATAAGAATCCCTTGCAACATAGCCAATTTTCTAAAAGTTTCTACTGAGATATCTTTAGATTGGTCTTCGATTGATTCTAATTGAATGCCTTCAATAACTATCTTTTCTGCTTGAAAAGAAATTATTTCATTGAAAATAGACTCTTTTATCTGATTAAGTCTTTTCCCAAAATCTTTTTCATTTTTAGATATTAAACCAACTTTTACTAGTTCATTATCTTTCCAATAAGCGATTCCTGTTTTACGAGTTGCTTGATCTATACTTATCCAATTCATTAATTAGCCCCCGTACTGCCAAAAGATCCTCGATCTTTATCTTCTAGTTTTTCTACTTCTTCGAAGACCATTTCCGGTTGAACTTTATTTAATCGAAATTGACATAGCCTATCATTTTTATTAATAATGGTGTCTCTAATTGCGTAAACAGACATTCTCCATTCATCTCCATCTCCGCTAAAGCTGTTATCTATAACCGCATAACAATTTCCTTGGATAACGCCCCATTTTCCCAGGGTAGAACTTCTAGCTACTACGTTTGCTTCATACCCCTTTGGGATAATCATTCCAATTCCCAAGCGAATTAGGGCAGTTTCACCTTTTTTTAATTTAACAGTTTCAGCACTTCTTAAGTCGATCCAGTCTCCTTTTTCTACCTTCTTTATTTTGTCAATTTCTTTATCAAAATATTTAATCTTTATAGATAACGGAGCTTCGTCTATTGCTGTTTTCAATCTCATTAGCCCGACGGTTTCCTTTAATGATTCTATTTTACTGTCTAACTCATTAATTTTTTTCTTCATTTTCATTACTAACATTTTCTTCTTCTCCTGTTGGGTTTTTAATAATTTCCTTTTCTCCTTTGGAAGTCTTAATTAAAAGATTCACGTCAGAAAGAGGATTCTTTTCATCATTAAAAACTAATGTGATTTCACATAAAACATAGCGATCTACATATGCATCAATCACTTTACCTTTATCATCTCGTTCTTTTACAGAGTGTTGCTTTTGTTTCTTATCAAAACGAGCTACTTCAAAATTTCCATTTTTTCTAAAATTTTGTTCTAATTTATCTGCTTCTGACATGGTATCTACACGATAACTAAGTTTAGATTTAACTAAAAATGAACTCATTTTCTATTATCTCTCCTTTTTCTTTATAATTCTTTTGCGACAATTATTCGCTTAATAATAATATAATCATTTGTCTCTTTATAGAGTTCCCATTTTGAAAAATCCACAAGCCCCTTTATATACAGAGCGTTTCCGTACAATAATATCTCATCATAAGAAGAAACTTTTTCTTCAAAATCTGAGAAATTTGTAGCGATATTAAATCTTTCGATTAAATTTTCAGTATTATCGTACGCAAAACAATTGCTTTCTCTACAAAACTCTTGAATAATAATATTTAACATAAAATTTTTTTATGCTCCTTTCATCAGATCGATTATCATACGGCTACAATCAAATAATTTGTAACAATATACTTCATTATCAATAATAACCCAAAAAGAAACGGCTTCTTCTTTAGGTTCTATTGTTATATCATGTATTTCTCCTCTATTGCTTAGAAGTTCTTTTATGACATCTAGAAGTTTTAGTCCGTTGCACATTACGTTTTCTATGATTGTAAAATCATAACGCTCTCTACACATTAAACATAATTCCTTGTTGTTAGATAACAGATCCTTTTTATTTAGAAGTTCTAAGACACTTTTTGTTATCTTTATAGAATTCGTTTGTTTAATAATTTGTTTTTTCATTTCATACCGAGTAATAGAAAAATCTTCATTTTCTGTTTTAGTGTATAAACCACAATGGCAAGTAGAAGGAGCTTTAGATTCTCTAAAGTCTTTGCAAGGACAAAGAGTATCATATGTCTTATCTAATTGACAAGGACAATGAGGGTCTTCTTCTAATTTCGTCTTAATAGCTTCTTTTAGTTTTTGATTTTCTGTTTCTTTAATCATTTTAACTCTCCATTATTAAATTTACTTAATTGTGTATAAATATAGACAAATGTATTTATTCCACATAAAATTTTATCTCTTCTACTATTTCCCCTTGCTTTAATTCAAAAAATTTCTGATTAGTAGTAGGGGAAATAAGTCCTCCTAGTTTTTTATTGTACTCTCCAATTTTTATCCAGTCAAGTAATAAGAGAGTACTCTTATCAAAAGAAGATAAATCATTCCTACCTGTATATAAACAGGTCTTTAATCCTGATTCTTTTATTTTTTGTAGTAAAAGTTGAAGTTCTTTTTCTTCTTGATCTCCGCCCATAAAGCAAACACAATCTATTAATTTTTTATACCTGTTTAAGATATTATCTAAGATTGGTAAAAGAAGGTCTCCTTCATCTTTCCACAGCCAAGGAGAATGACAGCCTTCACAATGATAAGGACATCCCCCAATAAACAAACATAAAGAAGTATAGTTAGGAACTTCTTGAAAAGTAATATCTTTTCCTTGTAGTTTTAACATCCTGCTTTCCCTTCATTTAGTAGCTTACATCTGAATTAAGAAGAGAGTCGATAAAGACCCTCTTCTTTTATTTGTATTTTCTTCTTTCGTGTTCTTTTTGTCTAGGCTCGCTCCAATTAGACACTCTCTTAAGGTATCCGATGATACGTGTTTCCCACTCAAGTTTCTCGTTCCCGCAATTAGGACATCTATGCATCATCCTTTTATATTTCTTTTTGCAGTTCGGACAAATTGTATTTGGAACATTATTTACAAATTGAGGACAACTAAGCTTCACTGCGTTATTCATTTGCGTTCTATATTGTTTCGCTGTCAACGGTTCTTTCAAATTACAATGGTAAGCTGAACCTCCATCTAGAGATTGAGCAAATTTCCCGCCTTGTAGTGCCATTTTATCATATATCGTTAAATCATCGGATTCAACAGGATAAAAATAAGAATTGTAAATTTCTCTTGGCACAAAATAACCGTCTTTTTTGTCCCATTTTGCATGTTTAACTCCTAAATTTTCTGCAGGGACAAACTCTGTGTTAAACATTAATTCATCGGTTTTTGCTTCTTTATTGCTTTCTTTAATAGCGGACAAAAGAATTCCTGCATATTCTGAATAATCTCCCGTAGTTACATCTATTCCAAGATATTCAGCAGATTCTAAAAATCCATTTATACCAATAGTCAAAAATTGTTTTTCTAAGGAAATATATCCTTCACTGTAAATTGGCAACATATTTGCTTTTAATTCTTCTTTTAGAAGTTCATTCCAAGCGGATAAGAAGTTATGAATATGATTAGTCAAAATTGTAACAGGGATTGCAAATCTTTCAAAATTATCTTCGTTCATCCAACAATCTTGATAGTTCATTTTCTTTAAATCTCCTTTAATTACTTTATATAGACCTCTCTTTTGCACAAAATCTTGAATGCACCTATTGAAGTTAATTGTTATAACTCCCTTAGACCCTGTTGCAATACCGCCTACTCCCATCGAAGTTGAGAAAGTATTATCAGAAAATCCACTATTCAATCGACAACAAGCAGAAAGACTATCAGCCGTACTAGAGTGGTACAAGAAAAACTCATGACCAGTAGCCCAAATTTCAGCCCATTGATCCATCGTCTCTTTGTCAATGTAATCTCCCTCGCCATCATCAATTGCACAACCATTTTCAACCGGAAACGTAAGTTCTACATTAATATTTTTCTTTCTTTCATCTCTAAACCATTTCATAAAAAATAATTGCAGTTTCATTACTGATTCTACATTAGGTTCTGTTCCATCCGGAAAAACGAAATTTTCAAATATAGACTTAAAGTATTCCCTATCAAAATAGGAAATGTTCCAAAATACAGATTGAAAATTTCTAGCAGAAGCGGGTTGATTTAGTGAGTAAACGACCTGTTGAAAATACCCTCCTAACGTATCTGAAATTGTTTTTGTTTTAGTTTCAGAGATAAATACTACTTCTTCTAGTTCGTTTATATAATCTTCTCCGAACTCTTTCCTAGCAAAATAGTCGAAGTATGTTAACCATTCCGGGGTAGCGACTGCCCCGGCAAATTGAGAACTTAGAATAAAAATAAAGTTTATAAAACTTCCGCAAAAACTTTGTAAGTTTTTAGGAGCTTCTGAAATACCTCCAATATCAGATAACCCATTAAATAAGAAAGGATACATAGAAACTGAAACACAGTATGGCAAAAGAGGATTCGTTTCATCGTGTCTGTATATATAGTGATTTTCTAGTAGCCAAAGATATAATTCAGCTTCTTTTATTCCGTATAACTCTTCAAGTTTATTAACCATTCTTAGGCGATTAATCGCAATACTCTCACCCTTAAATATTTCTCCATTTAAAGTTGCTACGTTTTTATTTGATACATTTGCGTTAGAATCAAACTTACTTCCTGTTGCCGCATTCTGAGCTTTGCAATATTCGTTAATATAGTCTAAATACTTTTCTATTCTTTTATTATCTCTTATTTTTTTTATGCCTTTTTTATTTTTTCTCATTTTGCTATCACGTATTTCATAGCTTCACTGCCGATAAAAGTCCCTTCTTCGCACTCTAAAACAGGAACGCTCTGAAACCCTTTCTCTTTTATTTTTTCAATATCACTAACTTTAGTGTAAGTCAGTTCTTTAATTTTTAACTGATCTTCTAGAACCTTACACATAGGACAACCTGTGGAATATAATATCATTTTATCACCTCTTTTTCATGCATAAGATATAACCTTAGACGTATATTTTTTTAACAACTAAGGTTATATTTTTTAAAAAAATTATTACACGTTTATGTCAAAATTTTTGAGTATGTCATTAAAAAAATTGGAGGGGTCTTTCTTATACCCGTTATCATAAAATAAATCCGGTTTAATTTTTAGATTGGAACATCTTATTTTATAATGTTCATCAAAATGCCTATTTAACATTTCATCTAAATCAGCATTTTGATCTCTCTTTAGATATCTAACAACTCTCAGAACATCGTCTGCGGTTAAAAAAATTATAAACAATTTATCCTCAGAAGAAAGATGTTCTTTTAAAGAAGCACACCTTTCAGGATCTCCGTTGATGATGTTTATTTTTTCTTTGTTTTCAAGTTTTCTGAGATTTCCATAGTAATTACCTGTTCTTTCAAAAAACTCATAATTAGACAATTCTTTTCTCATGATAGCTGTTTTAAACTCTTCATGAGATAAATGTAAACAACCACCTTTTTCTATCTCAGAACTTCTAAGAGGTCTAGTTGTAACTTGTATATTTTCTTCGAAAAAGTTCGGGTATAGCTCTACTAGTTTACTAGTCAGAAAATTTTTCCCAGTTCCAAACTCGCCTAAAAAGAACAAATATTTCATGATTCAGCCCTCCTATCTGTAAAGTAAATGTCTTGCTTGTTTTTATCTATCTTTATCACTTTGTATATTCGATGAACTCCAGTATTTTTGTATGTTTTACACCGGAACATATCTTGATCTCTATAACCCGAGACCATAATAATATTTCCTCTTTCAAACCAAGAATTTTCAATATATTCTTTTTGACCTGTTGAGGTTTGTTTAGATATCCTCTTATTGAACATACTAAAAAACTCTTTCGTAAATTTAACATCAACGACACCCTTAACGGTATTTAAAGTGACGATGCTTCTGTTAGGATTTTTTCCTATAACAGTCCCTATGATTGTTGATATTTTATATAATGGTACTTGATTCTTTTTCCCTTTCGGAGTAAAGTAACTTTCAATTTCTTTATCTTTTAAGTCTTCGAAATCTACTATCCCATATTTATCTTTGTTAAGTTTACTCAACTCATGTTCTCCGTAATAAAAGCACATGGTTTCAAGTTCCCAGGCAGAGGGATCGTATTTTCCTTTCATTTCTTTCATGATGGTTTGTTTTAACAATGTTTTATTGACTTTTTCAAGAGTTTCCGGTTTTTTTAATTCATCTTGCAAAAGTTTTATAGCTTTTTTGTATTGGGGGTCGAATCCTTTTTTTGTTTTTTCTAATACATAAAATTTACCATCTATGATTTCTAAGAAGTCTGTGTCAAAATTTTTTTCATAGAAATCGTACGAACTATTATCTAATTCGTAGTATACAGACTCTTTTTCGTCTATTGTTAATTTCTTCTTATGTTTATTTAAATATTCTCTAAAGTACCAACATCTTATCTCAAAATCAAACTGTTTTCTGTCAATAAGATTATTTTTTATTAAAAAAGGAATACTTCTAACATCAATATTTTTTTTCTCTTGTGTTATTATCTTGCAAAAATTTACAATCAATTCAACTCTACTTCTTTTATCTATTTTATCAAACCCTCCGGCTTTAATCAATGAAAAGACAGCCGCCTTTGATAAAGAATTAGATTTCATTTGAGAGAGTTCTTTTATAATCTCTTGCTGTCTTTTTTCTGTAGTTCCCTTACGTTTTTGTTCATTTTGAAGTTCATTTTCTCTCTCATAATTCCTAACTAATTTAATCACGAAATCATCAAAGTTATTGAAAGGTCTATTTTGCTTAATTAACTCTATTTCTTTGTCGTTAACCCCACATAGTGGCTTTAACCCATAAAGAATTGAATTGCTTTTTAAATCAGGAATAAAAGAATAATCAGATTCATTAATGTCTACACATTCAATTTTTACTCCTGCAATTTGCATTTGCCTAAGAGCAAAACCGACCTTATCGTATTTAGCACTTCTTTGAGACTGATTAACAGTTATCAAATAAGGGTTATCAGTTTCGCATACATCATCTTCTCCTTCCAAAGAGGATGAATTAATTATTAAACATGCAGTATTCCAGCATACTTCCGATGAAATATTACACCATATATTTTGAATACCGATCATCGAATATGGAACCGCATGAGCCAAAGGGAACCCATCAAGTCTCTATTCTTGGCTAAAATAGAGCGACTTGGACTATCTCTTACTTTCTTATGGAAGCACTCTATTTCGGTTCTCATAGGCTTCGTTTCCTAAAACCTAGACACGTATCAATTAGTGTCCCTACTCCCCCTCTAACAGGGGATAGTCTCTACAAACACGCTAATAAATCAAGTTTTTCTTATAGGGTATGTTTCAGTTTCTCTTTTCCTTTTAGCGAAGTTATTAGTTTTACCTATATACACTTTTTGATTAATTAAATTTGTATGTTTATAAATATACAAATTATTACCTCCCATTTAGGAGATTTATTAGCTTCGTCACGGGATAGATACATTAGACTCCCTTGCGTCTAAGATCCTTCCCCGTTAGCAATACAAACATTGTTTTGGTATCGTATTACCCCTAGTGATCTTCTAGGTTAAGAGTGTAAGGGCATGACCTTTTCAGTTCACCCTAATAATGGTTCAACTCCATGTTCCCAAACATATTCTTGGAACAGAGGTCTCTCACCTTTCATTCCACTTATTACATCTGCTTTAAGTTGTGGAATTTTATTCATTTGTTTTTTTGATACAACTTTTCTTCCTTGGTTTGCTTGAGCTAAAGTAAAATTACTTAACTGCATAAACAAGAGCATTAAGTGTTCCTGCTGACAAATATTTCCACATGAAGGTAAAAATAATGGTTCTAGTTTTTTCACTTCTTTTTCATTCAAACCATACTCTTTAAGTTCTTTATACCAAAGAGAAATGTCTTTTTTCATTCTGCAATATCTATCAACTGGATTTTCTTTGTTTTCTTGTATCACAAGTCTCATTATCGAAGTTAAATCAGCAGTCTCTAAAACGGTATTGGGGTGACATTTTTTTGTACTTGTTAGACCAAGAGGAGTGCAAAATTGAAAACAATCTATAACACTTCCGTCGGCTAATTTCTCCCATATATGGCTATTTCCATATGGAACAACATCGGGATGCAAATACCTATCATATAAATTTCTGATAGTCTTTCCCTCCCATATTCCGTATTTAACCATCAACTTCATAAACTCAACCATTTTATCTGAAATGGAAGTTATAAGAAAATCAAATTTTGTACTTCCAGTGTCTTCTACATCGTGTAAATCCCATTGAGTGCAGACTGCTCCATTGGGAGCTCTCATAAAACAGCTATTTTCATAAGGATCTCCGGATTGAATAATAACTCCACTAGCATGGGTACTGCGACTTGTTATTAATCCCTCAAGTGCTTCTATTATTTGTAATAATCCGGGATAGCTATTCACCTCATCAATAAAAGCTTGAACAGGTTTACGACCTTTTTCTCCATTCCCATCTACTACATCTTTTACACTCCAAACAAATCCTCTTTCTTGAGGTATTAGACTTGCTAAATAGTTTGCTTCGTCACTATTAATACCATTAGGATATGCTTCTGAGCGGTATCCTCTCATAGCGGTGTGAATAGCAGACTTGGTGCTTTCAGTGCCGAATGTAGCTACTCTAACAATACCTAAATTAGTTTTATCTAATTCATTTCCAGTGATATCATCGTGTTTACGTTTTTTAATTTCAGCAAGAATTTTTGGTATTGCGGAAGGACATAAATCAATGTCTATATCCAAAACATGTCGTTTCTGACTATCTCTTCTCTGTTATCAAATTGATAACATACCACTGCACTACGGATGGTGCTTATCTCCACCCTCTCGGAGCATAGATATCCTCTCATTTAGTCGATACATTCCATTATATATAATAAAACACGGTATTTTTAGTCGATCCTATTTTCTAGGACACTTAATCTCTTAGTCAGTTGATTCGCATAGTTAAAACTATCTTATTTCGCTGATACCGTTAGCAGGTTATTAGCCCACACCCTTTAAGCAAGGTTCACAGTGTTTTTTTACAACTGCCCAACTTTGACATTCCTTCTAGGCAGTTCGGGTCTTTCTTTATTTAAAAATCTCCAATGGAAAAGACCATAATCCATAGGATCTATTTGAGTAATACCAAGTCCATAGTTCCCAGTCCAAGAACAAGCACTGTTATGAACTGCGGCTTGATTTATCATATAACTGTGATTATTTTCTACATGAAGATCATAGACTTTGCCTTCATAGAAAAAATGACTTATTCCACTATGTCTGAAATAAAAATTATTTTCATCTTGTCTGAAAGTATTCCATTGTCCTTTTTTCTCTGTGTACCTTATTTTTGGTAGAAAATCATTTTTTAAGCTTAGCAATTGTTTTCCGGATAAGCAAACTTTATATTCATTTTTCCATGATTTTTTCTTGTGTATTCTCTCTGTTATATTGCTAAAGTACCCTAAATAAGCAAAGACCATTTTAATTTGAGTGCATAAAGAGTAATTAATCGAAGAGTAAGTTATTTTACCTTCATCTTTATAGCAACCGTCGGTATCCATTAACCCGATTATTAAGCTTTTTAAACAATCTTTGTCATTATTTAAAAGTATTTCCGGAATTTTTTTATTAATAGCTCCATGACCGCATAAGTTTTTAATCATCTTTACCATTTCTTTATTATAGATATATAATTGGTAAACTTTTCTAGTTAGATGCTTATAACAATGAACTTCGATGTTTTCTCCGAAAATATTTCGCACAAGCTCTTTATATCTTTCCGCTTTTAATAATCCTGTTTGACTATTAAAAGCGATCCCCAATTTAAAACTTTTTGTATCTTCTTTATCTATAATCCAACCATTTCCAAGATATAATCCTATAAATTCAGAAAAATCTTTATCTATTATTATTTCTGATTTTATATTTTTACAATCTCCATAGTTTTTCATGTTTATCGAATAAACTTTTTTTTCTTTCATAATAGGCTTAGGGTAAACTAACATATCTGATTTTTTAATTTTTGAAGCTTCAACCCACTCTAATTTAGGAGAAGAACGATGTTCGCACTTTTTAACTCTGCAACCTGCATTTTTACAATAAGTCTGTTTCTTATTGTAGATTGGATTTTCACATAATCCTGTCCTATAACACAATATCTTGTGATCATTTGTGCATTTTATTTTTTTCCCGCAGACGTTAATCTCTGTCATTTCTTCTTTAATGTTGTAAATATATTTATCAATAACTTTATTTACTCTCCCATCATCGTTTATAACGATATCACCTTTATTAACATCTACGATTTTTTTAGTACAGCCGTTTGACATGGAAACTTCCATATCAGGTAAAAAGCACCCTCTTCCGGGACCGACGATAGAACCACAATCCCATATTAAATCAATATAAGATTGAAGGGTGTTTGAATAAGCGAACATGCAATCGTCTAATTGCTCTCCTATGACATATAAGATATCACATTCTTCATTGATTCGATCTAATCTATCATCTGTTAGCTTATCCTTTTTATCTAAATTTTCTAAAACTTGGTTGATGTAGTATCTCTCTTGATTATCTTCAGATAAAAAAGCTTTTTTAATAAACATCCTATCTCCAACTCTATCTTTCCATTTAGTATAGCACAACTTATCATAGTGCTTTACGTTTTCTTTTGGTATTTTTTGTTTCTTAAAAAGGTTATAATTAGTATCAACTTTATTCATCATTTCAATAGAATTGGCACACAATTCTTCAAATGAAATATCAATCCCTTTTAAATTTTCAATTATCTCTTCTTGATTTTGTAGATAAGCATACTCATAAAAAGACACGACTTCTCTTTCTTCTTGTCTAGAACGTAAAAGAGCTTCTTGAATATATAAATCTTCTTTTCTTAGATAATGAGCGTCTGTTCCAAGAACTAATTTTACATTATAATGTTTACCTATTTGAACAGCCATATTATTAAAATACATCTGTTCTTCTGACCGAGAGGGAGCGATCTCTATATAAAAATTGTCACCTGCAATTCTTTTCATGAAAGTTATAAAAGAATGCATTTTAGCAGACCATTCTTTAACCGCCAACTCATCTTTTCTTTCGTGAGCGGATCTTGCCTGGGTTACGCACGCTGCCAATTCTCCGCCTAAACACGCAGAAGTTATAATAAAAGCATTAGGATATTTTTTTAGAATATCTTCTAATTCCTTTTTAGTAGTAGGGGTTCTTTCTTTTCTTCTGTCCATATAACTCAACATTCGAGCATGAGAAGACATTTCTTTTAAAGCTCTATACCCTCGCTCTCCATTCGCATGAATAATACAATGGTAGTATCTTTGATTATTTTTCCTTTCATCTACAAGGTAAATTTCATTTCCTAAAACAAGTTTAAAATTTAAATCAGGATTTTGCTTGTTTATCTCTTTCATATGTTTTAACGCTTGAACATGACCACTAAGAGATTCGTGATCTGTAATAGCCAAACCTTTTAATCCTTGGTCAATTGCATAGTCTATCAAGTCTCCAAGCTTATTAATACTATCTAAGCCTGTACTACTATTAGAATACTCAGTATGAGTATGAGGTTCAAACCTATCAACAACCATATTAGTCCCTCCTTTAACCCAAAATTATACTCCTTAAAAAGTAAATTTAAAAAGGGCTTCTTCTTTTTGAGAAAAACTCATATCTTCGCAAAAAATTTGATAAGTAGTTTGCCCTCGAAAAACATTTCTATTACATTTGCCGATAAAGTCCATTTTTACTACTGGGGTATGAAAGTCCGGCAACATCATTTCTTCTTCTTGCGTTATATTGAATTTCAAAATTTCAATACCATTTTTCAATTTCAACTTCATTGTTTTATAAGTCCTACCGTCAACTTCTTTTTCAAAAACTTTCTTACAATAAAACGATATAGGAATATTTTTTAAGCATACTAACGGCTCGTTTAAACCATTCCCCCATATATCTCCTATTTCTGTAATATCCTTAACTATCTCTTTATCTTGATCGGCTTCAGATAATATATAATCTACGAAATAAGTAGGTCCTGTTATTTCAATTTCTTCATTCGCATATTTTACTAACTCGATAACAGCAGACTCACTTAGAGAAATACCAAAAGCATTCGGGTGTCCTTTACACCAGTTCGGATACTTAGAATTCAAACAGAATTCCTTAAAATCACTAACTCCGCAACGTGTATCGCCTCTAACAGAACCTTCATAATTACCATTCACAGGAGATAAGCAACACACTGGACGTTGATATTTATGTGTTAGTTCATTACAAACTAAACCCGCTATATTTTTGCAGTCGATATCATCGTTCAAAATAATGATAATGCTGTTTTTATCCAACTTATTCACAAGAATTTTATCATTAAGAACAGGTAAAATTTTCTTTTTGAATTCATCCTGCCTACGTTTTACTTTCGTTGCTATTCTCTCTCCTTCTTTACAAAGAGTCGTATTAGTACCAACTTCCCCCTTTTTATTGCTCTTTATAATAGAATAAGCTTTATAACTTAAAAAGCTATTAAATAACATTTTTTTTTCATCAAGCTCGCCACTTCGACACATCGCGTTAACATATGGAGACACGTAAAATCCTAACGATACTGGATTTACGGATTTCATCCTTTTCCTATTAATTTCGATATGTTCTTTCATAAAGGGATTTACAATGTTGGAGCAACCAGCTTGAGTGAAGTACCGAGTTTCTGAATTATTTATAGCCATCATGTCCGCTATCATTCCTAGACTCACTAAGTCTAAATAATGATCGGCAAACTGTTTTCTATAACAATCATCTAGATATTGTAAGAATTTGTATACTACACAAACTCCCGATATTTCCTTGTTTGGATACTTCTCAATTTGATTATTTATTAATATACAATAAGGATTCTCATAATCTATATCATGATGATCCAATATTAATACTGGGATATTTCTTCGATATAGCTCTTCACATTGCTTTACATCATTAGTACCTGCGTCAGGGACTATTAATATAAAATCATCATTTTTTGGTAATTTATCTAATTCTATACCATGCTCTTTACCAGTGTGGAAGACATAACAACATAGTTTTTCAAAATCTTCACCATATAAATCATAAAGATAATTCCCTAATTCTGCCGCACTTGTAAAACCATCACAATCGCAATCAACTATGATATAAATTTGTTTTTTGTTTCTTATAGCAAAATCTATAATGCACTTGCCATGAATAAAATTACTCCCTATATCATCATTAAAAAGATATGAGTAGTGAAAAGTGTCATTCTTATTAGCGTTCATAAAATTTTGAACATCTTCTAACGCGACTCCTCTATTTGTCAGAATAGTATTTAGAACACTATCTTTAGGGGTTGATATTTGTTTATATCTCATTTTCTTAATTCACTCCTTCTTTTATACATCTCTCTAAATATTTTCTCTCCCTTATCCGTAGGAGAATCTTTATATTGTAAATACTCCCCAGTTTTATCTAATAAGAAAGTGATTCTGACTAGATTTCCAAACTCCTTTTTTATTTTTTTTAGTTTTTTTATCCACTTCAAGTATTCTTTTCCGTCTTCTGTTTTTAACCATTTAGAATAGTCCTTATAATCGGGTATTTGATACTGTCTATCAAAACCAATTATAACTTCTTCTACTCCCAAAGACAGTAGTAGTCTAACTTGATACATTTTTAATTGACTACCACACACCGCCACACTGATATTATTATCTGAACCTAAAAAGCTATCTAACATTAAGACAGACTTCTCTCCTTCAAAGATAATAACTTTTTTAAATCTCTTAATGTTTTCTTTAGTTTTATTCAAACCATATAAATTAAAGGTTAAAGGATGGTTGAATTTTGTAAGACTTATCATAGCAGGAACGTATTTACCAAAAAACTCCTCGGTTTCTTTTACTAAAGCGCGACTTCTAATTCCAACTAATCTATTATTTATATCATAATGAGGAATTAAAATGTTACAACCAACAGGATCATACTTTATATTAAATCTCTTTAAAGTTTCTTTTGTTATTCCCTCTTGTTCCCAATTAGTAAAAATAGCAAAAGGGTAATATTTTATCTCATTTGGCTTTTCTTCTAACTCTAAAAAATTCGTTATTTTTTTTTCTCTCGTTATTTTATTTAATTCTTTATATCTATCAACGACTTCCCATGATTCGTCTAAATACGTGTTAAATAAATCGAACTCAGAACTAGTTTCAGTTATATTTAAGAACGTGCTTAAAAAATTAATAGCATCTTTTAGATTCCATTCTCTAAAATATTTTTGACCTTCTTTTGTTTTACCTTCTATAAATTCTTCTTTTATAGTTTTAACTTTCATTATGAGAGTGTAAACGTCGAAAGTTTCGCCGCAATCTGTAAAACAAGTAAAGGATTTCTTATTAGGATCGTAAACAAGTTTATGTTTCCCGCAGAAAGGAGGATGATGACAAATAGTATGTGAAAATATTCGACCATTCCTTATAACTGGTTCTCCACCAAAAAATGTTAATAATTCGAATACATCTTCTATTGTCATGCCCTCTTTTAAAATATTTTTAAAGTCTTGTTCCGTATTCATCATAAGAAATCTTTACCCCCTTTGTTTTTATTTATTAGAACTTAGTCGTGATCTTCATCTATGGATTCAATTGATTTTGCTAATTGATTTTCTAGATGCCTTCTCTTCTCTCCAATATATTTCTTTTGTGGTTTATATAAATACGTAAGAAGCTGAAGCATTTTTCTTAATGAAAGTAAAAAGTAAAAAATGCTAATATAAAGAGAAACTATTTCTAATATTATGAAGTAATCTGATAGAAAGTTTTTAACTAAAGCAGGAAATTTTATATTTATATTAATAACAAAAATAAGTGAAGTTAGTATCGATATTGAGCCAAAAATAATTGAGTAAGATATTAATATATTTCTCTTTAATAAAATATCTGTTCCAGCTAACTTTTTGACTAATTCTTCATTTGTTATGCTTATTAAAATACCTAGATTAGTTAACGAAAATCCGCTTAGTATTGAATTTATTGTAAGTATCTTGAAGTGATATTCGACAGGGTCGGTTATCTTAATAGTAAATAAATCGTAATTGAAAAAATTTTCGAATAAACAAAATAAAAAAGAAAAAACAAGTAAAAAAATTATTTTGGAACAATAATTACTTTTGTAAAGATACTTACGTAATTTCATAGTTAATCACACCATTCTTTCTATTATTTAACAATACATTGTAGGAAACTACCCACAAGCTTAGTCTAATGGGATTTCTAACTTATTTTTTTCTAAATTGAAGTTCCATTAGAACGAGAATACAAATGGTTTATCTTCTCCTTCAAGTTTTAGCTCAATTTTATTTCCTTTTTCGCATTCTTCGATCATTCCTTCTGCTTTTGTTTCTTCTTCTTGATGTTCTTCTTTCTTTTGCTCATTAGTACTTACGTTATTAGTCTTTTTTTCAAAAGCTCCATAAGAATTAGAAGTTTCTGTTGTAAACATTTTAACAACTTCTTCTCCCTCTTCTATTATAAAATAATCTTCATCCAATGAGACTAATTCATAATTGTAGTCTGTTATAAAGAGTGGGTCTATACGACATATCCCCTTATTAGCCTTGCACCAAAGAATATGATTGTCGATTTTACTACCTCTGTTTTTATAGATACCAACTTTGATATCCGGGACAGGATATACACTGTTTGTTAGAATATGTTGAATTTTCTCGATATCGACAGGAGAAGTTTTAATCATAATTTCTCCATAATCAATTTTTCTATCCATAGATTTTCCGCCTGCCAGCATGCTACTATCCATATGTTCAGAAGTTTTCCATTCTCCATTTAATTGAGTACCGCTTTCAATAAAGACATTAAACGTAGAAGCTATATCTTTAAGAGCATTACAAATCATAAATAAGATCTGATCTTCCCTTAAGCTTATTTTACCGCCTGCTCTCTTTGTTATCTCTTCTAACATTTTAATATTGTTTTCGATATAGTCAAAGAAAATATATTCTGTGGCTCTATCTGTTATTGCAAATTTTATATTGTTTTTCATATCTGTTAAATCATACTGAGGTAAAATATTTATATGAATTTTACTATGATTAAAAATATGATAAGCCTTTAAAATACGTTCTTCTTCATCTTTTGTTAATTCATTACTATGGTATTCTATTCTGTCAGTATCAACTCCCGAAAGAAAAGCAATCATAAGTATTTGAACTTCTTCTACTTTTTGCTCTACCATAATATACTCTACGGGTTGTGGGTTGCCCACTTTAACCCATTCTCCATCTTCGTAGTATTCAGAACAGCCTAAAACACACGCATCAGCTATCATAGACCTTGTCTTGCCTGCTCCTGATTGCCCGGAACGCAAGAAAAAACAACCTTTTCTAGCCCCTTTATTTATCCCTGTCCGTAACTTCCCATACATAGAAAGACCAATATTGGGAGATTTTTTTAATTGTTGTAAATATTCCCATAAACCGTCTGTTGCAAAATAAACATGGTTTTTATTTTCATAAGTGACTTCCAATTCTACTTCAGAAATTTTACGGGTGATACAATCCGATAGATCTGATATCTCTATCTCGTCTAACCATTTATCTTGAGCTTCTTTTTTTCTCACGTCTAAAAGGTTATTATCATCGTATAACCATGATAAATCCATTCCAACTTTTTGAGAGAAAGCCCTCATTAACGAAAATTTCTTTAATCTGTTATAATAATATTCAAAAGAAGATAAACTAACAGTTTTTGAAAGCTCTTTTAAAAACTCACTTCCTTTATTGAAATCATAAACCGCTTTTGATTTCATTTTATCTGCTAAGTAATTTTCTATGTCTTTAATCTCAAACTTTGTTACACCATTTTGATGTAAGTTGAACATAGCTCCAAACAAAGTCCTGTTTAATTCGCTAGAGAAATCCATTTCAGTAAAATAGTATTTCTCTTTATCGAGTATTGATGGATTTAAAAATATGTTTCCAACAACTTCTGTCTCACTTACTACACTCTTGTAATTCACACTCTCTCGCCCCTTATTCATTCATCATCTAACATCTTAAAATGTCTCTTTTGTATTTTTGGCTTCTCTTTATGCATCGGTTCCTTTATTATTTTAACCGTTTTCATATTTTGCGCCTGTTTTATATCTTCTTTTGTTTTTTTCTTTTCATTCTCCATTCTTTGCCTAATTTTCTGATAATGTTTATTTGCTTCGTCGTAAATATATGGGACTATTCCTATCGTTGGCTTATTTAAAAACACTGGATTTTTTTTAGCATTATGAAAATAGAAAAGAGCAAAATAAATTCCTTCGTAAGTTTTCCCTTCATTGTAATATTGTTGAATTTGTCGAGCAATATTTGTTGGTAATTTATTAGTTTGATAAATTTCTAATATATAATTAATTAACTTTTTTTTATCTTGTAGTTCTTTAACTTTTCCCGTCGTATCATTATCATAACAATTTTTATGTGCGTACCGATTAGAGACTTTTTCAAATTCTTCCTCTACGATATTAACAATTCCTCCGCAAAACAGACATTTTTTTTCGTCTTTCTTCTTTCCCATTTCAAGAACTCCTCAAATAAAAAAGAGGGGACATCGTTGCCCCCTTCTATTTTTAAATTAATTTCTGTATCTTTTAACAAGAGCCTGGATTTCCCTAGCGATCTCAGCGGCTTCTGTTAGACTTTCTTTTGTTAATTCAGATATTTTTTTCTCCCCTATTTTATCTGAAATTATCTTTTGTATCTGTGGAAGCCAAAATTCTTTGAAAGGCATTGTTGGATGTTGATTGAAATTAACAGAAAGAACTTTTGTGACATTCTGAATATAATCAACACATTTTTTAAATTCTTCTTCAATTTGAGGATCTTCTAATAACTCTTTTTCATCTTGAGTGAAGAACTCATTTCCAACTACTTCTTTTTCTGTTCGAATAGCGGTTTTAATCGCATTCTCTATATCTAAATAAGTAAAAGGAGACTTATTTTGAATAAATTTAAAACGACTTCCCGCAAAAAATGTTTCGTTTCCTCGATAATAAATCATAGGAGTTATTTGTTTATTACCTTCTATTTCAACTTCTTCGTTCTGAATATACCCTACTACGTCGACAAGATTGTTTAGCAGAGTCATATATCTTTCGTTCATATTAAAAACAATTTCTTTTCTCTCTTTGTTTTTTGGATCTGATTTTTCTTTTGAATGAACAATAAGAATGATTCCATATCCATAGTATTTGTAAATGCGGTCTAAAGCTCTTCCGACGATCTTTTCCACATCTTCCCATTCTCCTCCGTTGTCATTGATATCACGAAAAGAATTCGCTTTTTGATAACTCCCAACAACACCGTTCTTATCTGTGTTTTTAAGCTTGAGCTTGTTATTGTAATTTATTCTGACTTTTTCTTTTGCAAGATCAATCATTTTATCTGCTGTATCTATTATAATCATTTTGAAATTTTCTTTCGTCCAAGGATCTTTCAAATACTCAATTTGAGTTTCGAATTCATCCCAACTATTCACTGGCAATCTCATTAATCCAGGAATACAATCTCCTCCGCGTTCAAACTCAAGAACAACGCTTTTCGGAAAATTACTAGCGATAGTAGTTTTTCCTAATTTGCCTTTCCCATAAAATAGATAGGAATGAGCTTCTAAATTCTCATTCACTATGTTTGGGACGATACTAGCAAATGGGTTTCCTGCTAATGGCATTTAAAACCACTCCTTTCTATAAATCAAATGGTAGTTCTTCTTCTGGAATAGCACTCGGAATATTTACGAAGCCTTGGTTTTGAGCATTTGCAGGGTTAGGCGATATTGAATTATTAAAAGCAGTATTAGAATCTTCGTCTTTTTTTTCTGCGTTTTGTTTGCACTGTTCTTCTAAATTTTTCAACATGATTTCTCTATCTTTCATCATGTTTTTTACATCTTCTACCGTAAGACTGTCTTCTGTTCCAAACGTGTAAGGAGTTTTTCTTGCATTGATAATAACAAACTCTCTTGTTGTTTTAGACGTAGGAGTTACTTTGTATTCTTCTTCTTCTCCAAAAGCTCCTACTTCATCATCATCTGAAACGGTTGGTTTAGAAGGCTCTTCTACCGTTACTTTAACATCCCCCACTAATCTAGTAAAAACTGGAGTAGTATCTGAAATTTTTAAAGTATTTGTAAAATAATTAATTCCCCCAATATCATATACTGGAAAATCAAAAGGAATTAATTTAACTTTTTGAACTTCTCCTTCTTTTCTAGTGGTAAAAATACCACAGTGCAAGATAGCTTTTGGCTCGATACCTTCAGCATCTGAGCCTTCTTCTTTTTTGACACCCGTTATTAAAGCATCCACCGAGAATCTATTCCGCTTCGATTTTACATCATTGAGAGTTTCATTTTCATAAAAGGAAAAAGCTTCTAACTGTGGACGAGAAGAAAATCCTGGATTTCCCTCTTCATCCTTAAACTTCATTGAAAAATACTCATTCTTACTCAAAACCGGATAACAACAAACTTTCATTGCTTCTTCAATTCCCGATTCTTTAATCGTCATTTTATTTCTTATCATTTTTTCTACTAAACTAAAACAATCTGTCCCTTCTTCTATATAAGGGAAATTCACCTGAGTAACTTCTGTTCCCGGATTATCAACACTGGTGGAGATATTCAAATTACCTCTATAATAAATTTTCCCTTTTGCCGATCTCTTTTTCGTAAAAAAATGAGATTGAACATATCCGGATTGGATACCACTATTAGTAAAATTTTCTTGCATCTTTTTTTCTCCTTCTCTTCTTTATTTTTTATATTATCACAATATTATCACAGTTATTATATCCCGTAAATAGTTATTATAGAATTCTATTTTTAAAATTTTTATTTTTTAAACAAGGGTTAGAACATTTGGTTAGTTGGCACTTAGTTTTTACCGTTCCTTGTTCATTAAAGAAACTTTTTATATAAGACGAATCATCTTCTCTATGAAGACGTCCAGCTTGTGATAAAACTCGTTGGCAAGTTTCATTTAGAGTGTGATTACACATTCTTTCAATAACTTGATATCTGAAGAAATCTCTTTTCATTCCACACTCATAAGTTTCAACTTCTAACCCCTGAGGAAATAAATCTTCAATACTCTTCATATCTTCTATCCACTCTTCTGATAGATACCAACTCTGAATAAAAGAAGGAATGTAATAAGTTGCTCTCGATTGCAAACCAAAAGCAATATCTAATACTCTAGATCGAACTTTATGCCCCAAACAAACGATAGACATCACATCAGGATATCCATAAAAAACCGAGCTATTTAAAAATTCTCTAGAGACACCACGGTTTTCTGATAAATCAGCTAAAAAGTCAAATCTACCATTTTTATTATCTTTTAAAGGAGAAAAATTATAATAATTAAAAATTGTTTTATACACAAGTTCGTTAAATTGTTTTAACTGACTAGAAAGACGAGTATAAAATTCTTTCTCCTTACCTCTTAATTCGTTGTCGTTATTATCTATATAATTAATCGCTTTCTCTGCCCATTCTGTTACATAGCTAAGCATTCTTATATTAATAGTATAGACCATCTCGGTATTCTCAGCAAAAGAGGAAATAAAATACCGAGCATTCTCATTTGCTATTTTTTCTTTTTCAAAGTCGGTACGAGCCGGAACATCTTTAAGTTCTTCTAATATTTTCTCTCTCCACTTTATATAAAGAGCTTCGTCTCTATCACAAAAGCCTTTAAATTCGCAATACCTGCCACTTCTTTCAGACGTAGCATACATGCCAATAGAGTTGAGAACCATGGCTGTAATTTTATTTAGCCCTTCTATTTGAAGTGTTACAACGAGGTGATCGAATACGGAGTGGTGACCATTTTCACCACATTTCAAGGCTCTTTTTTCCGCTTTCTCTTGCGACTGGCTAAACACCTCTTCAAAGCTACCTTTCATATAACAGGTATTAGCAATTTTACCAACCCATTCATAAGGAGACATTCCTTGTAAGTTATCGTGCAATAATTTAATTTTCATTCTCTTCTCCCTTTTCTTTCAAGGTATTTCATAAATTTGGGGAAAACATAATTATCGACTTCATTAATAGCTTCTATTCCTAAACAAGCTACATATGCCGATAGTTTATTTATTTCTTTTTTTATTTTTTCTTTTTTTTGATTATTAGTTTCTTCTTCCGCTTGTATTTCTAATCTTAATATTTTTTCTGATATCTGTTTAACATTTTTCTTCATTTTTTACCTCTTATGTGTCACCGAAAGAAACTGTGTCCCGCTTCGTCCGTAAAAAGATATGTCATACTATCTTGCCAATTCGGGTCGCATATGTTTAAATTAGCGAAATGAGTAGCATTAAACACTTTGTTATCTGTGAAACTGTATTCAGTAACAGCTTCATTCACAGCTTTTATAACCACTTCATTTACAATCGCTTTCCCAAAATTGCCATCTCGAACACATGAAAATTGCCGATCCCGAAATACTGTCTGCTCAACGGTATTATCTTTTTTAAAATTAGGGTTTTCAATACGATTTAAAACAACCCTAATGACATTTTTCATTGGAACAATATTATTTCTACCTGCTTCTGCCGACGCAAGTTTGTACAATATTGCTAAATCTGTTTTATTTAGCATAAGTCCATCTTTCGTAACCAAACTACTACTTTCCTGTTCGCAAGGGATTATTTCTTTAATAACTTCCCTTGAAGTTCTTGTCTCTTGAGAATTATTTTTTATATTATGGATTATATAATACTCTTGAGAAAGAACTAATAAAGCCACAGCCACTTTAATCATGACTTTTCTCATTTTTGCTTCTCCTTTTTCCTCTTTCGAGGGAGGGGATTCTAATCCCCTAATAACACTGTTGTTTGAATTTCACTACCTCTCATAACCGTTACCCCGGAAGTAGCCCTTCCTTGAGCCGGGAGATCTCCACAAGAAATAGTGATACTTTTATTATCTCCGACCACAAGTATTTTATTCATACTATTTTTTGCCAAATTAACAGACCTTAACCCCCCAGTCTTACTAGTTACTTTATAGGCTATAATCCCTTTTCCACCCCTAGACTGAACTGTAAGGAGATTCACCAAAAGTCTTTTTCCAAAACCTTTAGATGAAAACAAATAATAAGAATCATCTAACTCACAGCAGGAAGCTCCAATAATTTCTTCCCCTTCTAAAATTTTCATTCCTTTGACACCTATACCTGTCTTTCCAATAGGATTAATATCTTTAAGGTTAAAAGTGATACTCTTACCACTAATGGAGAACATCGTGAATAACTGTTCTTCTTTTGCAAATGAAACATCAATAACACGATCTCCTTCTCTTAAAGTGATCCCTTTAGAACCGTTTGCTCTGAACTTCCTATATAAATCAGAAGAAGATTTTTTAACAAGTCCCTGCTTAGTAGTAAACACAATATAAGGTTTATTTATATTAGTCATATCCACGATTGAACAAACCTTTTCATTTTCTAAAGGCAATAAATTAAGAATGCTAATGCCTTTTTGATTATTCTTATATTTTGGAATATTTCTTACGGGCATACTAAAGACAGTTCCTTGATCTGTTACCACTAAAAGATTGTTTGTTGTGTTTGTAATAATAGCTGTCTTAATAATGGATTCTCCATTGTTAATTCCTTGCCCTCCTCTGTTTTGCAATTTATAATCAGAGACACGAACAGACTTAATATATCCGTCTGTTGAGTAACTTACAACCACATCTTCCTTTGCTACCAAAACTAAATCTTTATCTCCGTTGGAAACTAAATTATAAACTCTAGTTCGTCTTGGAGAATGAAAACAACGACAGCTTTCATTTAATTCTTTTGTTAAAAGATTTTTCATTTTAGAATCATCTTCTAACAATTCTTTCAATTTTTGGAATTCCTCTTTTAACGATTTTTCTTCCTCGTACAATTTAGTAATTTCTAACCCCGTCAATTTACTAAGTTTCATATCAAGAATAGCTTTCGTTTGATTTTCTGTTAAATCGTATTTCGTTTGTAACAGATAGCCTGCTTCAGTAGTATTTTTACTACTTTTGATAATAGCAACGATATTATCAATATTTTCAACAGCTTTTATTAGACCTTTAACGATTTCTAAACGATTTTCAATGATTCTAATTTCTGTCTTAGTCCTTCTTGTCAATACTTCTAGTTGGAAATTTACGTATTCTTTCATCATATCTAAAAGAGAAAGAGTACGAGGTACTCCGTTAACAATTAAAGTATTTTTTAAAGAAAAATTAACTTGTAAATCAGTTTTATTATATAACTGTTGAGCTACTGACTCGGGGATCATATCTTTCTTTAACTCGAAACATATCCTGATATTTTTTTTCCCACTTTCATCTTTAACATCTGAAATTCCTTCTAATCTTCCAGTGTTAATTTTTTCACATATATTCTCTAACAATCGAGCCTTATTTACTTGGTAAGGGATTTCAGTGAAAATAAGATAATTCTTTTTCCCTTTTTGCTCAACTTCATACTTAGCACGAAGCTTAATCTTTCCAACGCCCGTACCCATAATTTTACATAATTCAGACTGATTAATAATTTCACACCCAGTAGGGAAGTCAGGAGCAGGGATATATTGCATCATTTCTTCCATACTAATCTTTTCATTTTGCAAATAAGCGGTAATACCTGCTACAACTTCTTCTAAATTATAAGGAGCGGTATTACAAGCCATACCGACAGCAATTCCCGTTGTACCATTGATAAAAATATTGGGGATGCGACTAGGAAGAACGGCAGGCTCTTCCTCTGTCTCATCAAAATTAGGAATAAAATCTACTACATCTTTGTTAATGTCTGTTAACATAAGAGTAGCAATTTTGCTAAATCTAGCTTCGGTATAACGCATAGCCGCCGCGCTATCCCCGTCAATAGAGCCAAAGTTACCATGACCATCTATGAAAGGATATCTTTGCCCCCATTCTTGAGCTAATACTACCAATGCTCCATAAATAGAGGTATCCCCATGAGGATGATATTTACCCATTGTATCTCCAACAATACGAGCTGATTTACGATGTGGTTTATCCGGAGTTAAGCCAAGCTCCTTCATCGCGTATAAAATACGTCTTTGTACAGGCTTTAGTCCATCTCTTACATCAGGCAAAGCTCTTTGACAAATTACAGACATAGAATAATCAATATAATCTTGGGATACTTCTTCTCGTAGCCCTTTCTCTATAATATTCTCCATTCTCTTTACACTCCCTTCTATAAATCTAAATTAGCAAGTTTACTGTTTGCTATAATAAATTTTCTTCTTTTTGAAACATCTGTTCCCATAAGGGTCGTAATTAAAGCATCAGTTTTTTCATTGAAATCATCTAGTGTAATTTTTCTTAATCTTCTATCTTCCGGATTCATAGTAGTTTCCCACAATTCTTCCGGGTTCATTTCTCCTACGTGGAGATCCACTATTTCTAGTGGCACTGACTATTTCTTCACTCAAAGTTTGTCAGACTCATCAACGTGTCTACCTTTTCGCTTTTCATATGCTTCGTTTCCTAAAACATACCCACGTATTAATAGTGGGGCTACTTCCCAACAACGGGAATAGTCGATACATCTGTTCAATTCTATGATATAAAATGTTGTCTTTTCCTTTGACTCCTACGTCTATTTTAAACCCTTCTTTAAAATAGGATAGAATTGACTTGACACGAGACCATCTTCGCCTAACCTGTTTTGACATACAGGATAACGGTCAGATTACCCTCGTTAGCACTCTGTAAGAGTACCCCCTATCATAAATAGGGAAAAGTAGATAAGGGCTAGGTTTTCGCTTACCCTTTATATCTAGATACTTGGTATCTTCTTCCTTGGTTTTCTTGCTGATACTGTTCAAGCTCTTTTTCATCTTTTAGATAAATAGTTCCCTTATTTGTTTTAATGCCAAACAGAGGAGGGACAGAACAATAAACATACCCTTGTCTAATTAATTCCGGCATAAAACGATAGAAGAATGTTAACAATAACGTACTAATGTGTGAACCATCAACATCCGCATCTGTCATAATAATAATTTTATGATATCTAAGTTTAGATATCTCAAAATCTTCTCCGACCCCGCAACCAAACCCTTTGATCATTGACTGGATTTCGTTATTCACTAAGATCTTTTTATCTTCTGATTTATCAACGTTAAGAATTTTACCTCTTAACGGCAGGATCGCTTGTGTAGCTCTGTTTCTAGCTGTTTTAGCACTGCCTCCGGCAGAATCTCCCTCCACAATGAATATTTCGCATTCTTCGGGGTTACTAGATGTGCAATCACTCAGTTTATTATCAAAACTAATCTTACCCGGTTTCTTTTCTCCTCTTGCTTTATCTCTTGCTTTTTTAGCCGCTTCTTGAGCTTTCCTTGCTAATAAAGCTTTCTCTATGATTTTCCTAGCATCCTTATCATTCTGTTTTAACCAAAATTCTAAAGTATTTGTCATGGCTTCGTTTATGAAAGGAGAAAGGTTTCTGCTGGTTACTCTGTTTTTCACTTGAGCGTCGTATTTAATATCCGGGGAGATAATATTAAAAATACATAACATTCCTTCTTGAATTTGTTCTCCCGTAAGATTCTTTTCACTATCTTTTAGTAACATCTTATCTCTTGCGAATTTATTAAAAGTTCTTGTAATACATTCTTTAACGGCTGTAATATGAGTTCCTGATTCGGTTAAACCATAATTAGCATAAGCGGCTAAATAACCGGAGTATCCTTTCGAAAAAGTTATTATCATATTAAGTCTTTGATTCGTAGACCTTTTTTCATAATCAATAAAAATTCTATTTTTTATTGATTCTTCTACCCTTCTATTATCAATCCACTGATTCAAGCCATTTTCATATTGAATAACCCGTTCTGTCCCGGTGTATTCATTCTTAAAATCTATTGATAAATTAGGACATAAACAAGCGGTGTCATTTAACCACTCTAAAAATTTTTTTTCGTCCGGTATAATACTGCCGAAATACTTTGAGGAAGGTTTGAAAATTGTTTTTACCCCGTTATGTCCTATTAAATCTTCTTTTGTCCTTTTCACAAAGTCTCCATCTACAAAGTAAATAGTTTCAATGTCTCCATTGTGACAAGAGCAAACCACTGACTCAGAAGAAAGCCAAGTACTTAATTTTGCTCCAATCCCATGTTTCCCTAAAGACGTTCCTTTGTATACTCCATCTTTATCATACTTTCCAGAGCTATTTCTAACTGAATAACATCTTTCAAGAGTTGATTTACTATCTTTTGCATACAATTTTCCATTTTCTAAGAAATAATTCACTCCGTCTATTTTCAAAAGCCCTTTAGCATATTCTGACATTTCTTTAGTAGATACAGGTCTTCTGAACTGGTTTGTTGGAATTCCACTTCCGAAGTCTTCTGTTATCCATGAACCATCTTTTTTGAAATGAACAAGAATATATTCCCCATTCCCAATAACATGTTCATCTAAACTATTCGAAAACAATTCTACTTCTAGTTGATTAGGAGTAGCGGTATCTCCACAGTCTACTTCCGGTTGAGCTTGGGTGAAAGATTTTGGGTCTTCCCATCTAACTTCTTGTTCCATCTTTTTTATTCCCTCCATTTTCTTTTCTCCTTTAATAATTTGTAATCAAAATTTCGCCTGTGCTTTGATTACGGTCTTTTTTATGATAACTACAAGAATTGTAGTTATAATCTAAATCTATAATGTTATAAATAGATTCATACCTTTTTAACTCTGTGTTATAATTTTTATTATTGCTCAGGCAAAACTTTACTCCGTTACAATTTAACTCTTTAAGAAAATCAAAAAGCATTCTTTCCTTATTAATATCCCATCCCGTATTATAAGTGGCAACAGACCCATAATAAGGAGGATCTAGATAAACAAAACAACTTTCTTTTCTTAATAAGATATAGTCAAGAATAGAAAGATAGTCAGACAATAAGATATGGTATTTTTCTTTCTGTAGCTCTTTACAGAACTCTTGTATTTTTTCTAGCATACTATCAACTAAGAAACGATCTCCGTAAGGGGCGTTAAAACCACCTTTATTGTTAAAACGCATTTGAGAATTAAAACAAACGCATGTTAAAAGAATTAAATCTATAGGAGTATAAGTATATTTAACACTATTTCTATATTTTATATATTTTTCTTTGGTGTCCAACCATTCATTGTCTTTTACTATTTTATATAAAAGACTCCCAATGATATCTTCAGGAACGACTTTTAAATAACTAATTACACTCTGTAATTGAGGACTTTGATCTACGAAAATGACCTCTTTACATTTTTCTCCATAATTTATTCCAACCGAACAGCTTCCGGAAAAAATATCAAAAAACGTATCACAGCTAGATGGAAAGTGTGGAAAAATCTGAGTTAATAGCTTTTCTTTTTTCCCTGTGTAATATATTGGTGTTTTTATCATAATAATTCACCAATGAAAAATTTCCCAAAACACTTCTTAAAAGTATAATAAATAACAAACATTGGCACTGTCTCCTTTCTTTTCGTCCTTATAATTGATTATATACCGTATATTTTTAAAATTCAAGTTATTAAGGTATAGGTAATCAAAAATATTTTTTCTTGGCTTAAATCTATTCTCATAAGTCCACAGCAATATTTTAATAGAGTCATTATGATTATATCGAATAGAGTAGGAATAATCTCTACCTTTTCTCGTTTTATAAATTTCTGAATTAATAGATAAATATTGATAGATAATATCGTGGAATAAACTCACTATATGAATATTAGAAGTGATAGTTAGAGCAAAAGCGCCTTCTCGAATAGTAAATATATTCTTATTGGGAAGTCCATCTAGCATCCCCCGGATTTGCATTTTATAATGCTCTGATAAAATAATCGTTTTATCAGCCCTATCATCTTGGTATCCATATTTAAACAACTGTTCTCTGACTTCTTTTTTCACATAAAGTCTTCCGTCTTTGTATCTTGTTACTTTATCTTTTAAAAATGAACAAAGTTCATTCCTTTTTTTCTCATCTTCATCGAATATTATTAAACTTTTTCTTTTTTTGTTATTTAATCTACCTCTACAAATGAGATAAGAATAAAAATATACCTCTTCTTCCGTCATGATTATCATCTTCTCCTTTAAAAACAAAAAAAGAAGAGAATTACTTATCTCTTCTTGTGTAACAACAAAACCGTTTTTAACCAATAATATATATTAATCCCCGTTATGATAAAATCATTAATTCGATTTATCATTTTTCGAATCCGGGTCATTGAATAAAGAAAGTATATTTTGAATTTCCTCCTGAGGAATAATTTCAATCGCATCTTTCTTTTTTTCTTCTAGTTTCTTTTCAATTGACTTAATTTCTTCTTCAAAAATAGCTCGGTCTTTATCTTGCTGTTTTAACGTATCTGTTAAAGTATAGATATCCCTCTCTAAATTACCTAAAAGCTTATTGATATAACTCCTAGTTTCTTCAGGGACAGCCTGTTTTTGTTTAATAGACTGAGCAAAATCTTTGCAAATTTTATATTTTAATTTCTGCTCTCTGAGCTTAATGGCTAACGCTTTTTTATTGAAGGTGTATTGACACTCTGTTTCTCCAATATCCTTATTTAATTTATGCCTGTCTTCTTCTTTACATTTTGAAATTGCTTCGATTTTAATTTTCCCAAAAATAGTATTTAGCGTTCCAGTTTTCATAAAAACACCATTTTCTTCGTTCCACGTATTAATTATTTTCATTTTTTAAAACAAAGTCCTCCTTATAAAGGTATTTGATTTTTTATAGAAACACCTTATCATTTCATTATATACTTCATAATTTTCGACTTAAAAACTATTACACATCACATAATTTTATATGGTTAATTATACTATAACCTTTGTTTTATGTCAATTTCATCTCGACTCCTCTAAACACGAAAAGGTTTTATTCCCCCTTTTTTTGAATAATGGGAAGGTAAAAAAGAGAGCCGAAGCTCTCTTATTGTTCTCTTTTAGTCTATTTCTTCTTATTTTTTAGTATAAGTTAAAATTAAGAATCCTTTTTTTATTTCTCTGTCTATACCTATCTTAAATTGATTATCTTTTATCTCAACCGTTGAATAACTATAAGAATTCAAATAATAGGGGAAAGTCATCCATGAATTAGTATCCCCATCCACTCCTACTATATGAAATTTTATTAATTCGTCAATATTAAGAGTATTGAGGTCTAAAGTCCATGTACTATATTTCCCTTTTTTTAAGGAGACGACTTTGCAATAAATAGGTTTGCCATTAACCCATTCTCCCATAGCGGTTTCACTTACAGAAAATTCCCTTCCGAAACTAGCTCTCCCGATATTATATTTAAGCATTTACAGCCCCCTCTTCTTTTTTGACGTATTCTAAGATAATCGTAGCAGAACAGTTTTGACCTGCGTTTGCTTTAACCTGGTTGTTCGAAACATTAAATTGCAATAAAAAATAATTAGAACTTGAGGAGTAATAAGGAGCAATCTGTTTATAAGGTAAATCATTCACCGTCCATTCAATTATCCCTGTATAAGAAACGGGAAAATCAAAATTCATACTTTCTAAATCTATACCTACATCAGTATTCCCTTTTGTTACACTAGGAAGTTTTATAACTTTCCTAAAAATCGGTCTTCCATCTATCCAAGTTCCGCATGTCATCTCTGTTTCATAATAGTTATTAGTAGCAAGACTACCTAAATTATACCTATCCATTATTTCCCTCCTTCTAATTCTGTAGACCCAGTCCACCCTTCTATTTTTTCGACGTACTGGATAGTTCCTCCTACCGTATAATATAAACATCCGTTTTCTAAGCTTAAAGGAGGAGGAGTAGAGCCTTCTTCACAGGCTAAAAACACAGTCCCGTTGTCAATCCCGATGGAGAAAAATCCATTCATAGGAACGAAGACGTTGTCTTGCCCCTTAAGATTCGGAGTAGTATACATATTCCCCTTCCCGTCGTAAATATCTAATTTATATACAGAAATATCTGTATTTTCAGTACTTTCTTCTACTTTTGGAGTGACCCCTTTGGCACTAATACCACTATCTTTTCCTCCTAGGACCCAATTTTGAGAAACAGGGTCGATACTAATGTATCCTTCGATATCTATATCGGTGTTTCCAATGTCCAACCAACCATCTTTAGTTTTTAGTTGCTTATTGAAATTTTTACTATTTTCCAATCCAACTAAATACCAGTCTCCTAAACTAGCAGAGCTAGGTAAATCAAGGTTAGTATCCACTCTACCTTTAAAACTCATAAGAGAATTTAAATTGGCTAACTTATTTTTTTCTTCTGTCGTATAGTCATTAGTAGAAAGACCTTTCCCTTCTTCTTTTGTAACTTTACCTTGGAGGGCTTCGTAAACAGCTCCTCCACTAACAGGATTATTAGAATCTTGGTCTATAGTGTGGTCTACGGTAAAAGTTGTTTCTTGAGCTTGATTAAACACTTCTTTTATTGCTCCATCTAAATTGGTAGAAACAATTCCACTTCCGGTATTATTAAAAATTACCTCAGAAGCATTTATTGATCCTATTAAATCAATTTTTAGCCATTGCCATTTTTCACCCACTTGAGAACAAGTATAAAATGCTCCTTGAGAATAATTTTCATTAGAAGATCCTACATATTGGATTATTTTACCCGCAAAAGAAGAAACAGGGGTTGGAATGACTGTGTATTGCATTCTCTCTTGAGCGTTAGCTACAATTGTTTTCTCTTCGTCTGTATAGTCATTAGTAGAAAGACTTTTACCTTCTTCCACCGTAACTTTATTTAATAATGCGCTATAGATAGCACTAGATTTCACAGGATTAGAAGAATTTTCAGTAATAGTTTCGTCGATCTCGACGTCTAATTCCGAAATGCTATTTTGAATTTCCGTTATAGCATCTTGAACATTCGTTGATTTAATGGGAGAATTACTATTGTTAAAAGAAATGTCAGAAGCGTGACCACTTATCATATCATTCATATCCATTTTAACCCACAGATATTCGTTTTCAATCAATGAACAAATATAGAAGAATCCTTTTTTATATCCACCTTCTATGCTTTCTCCGATATACTGTCGAATTTGACCTAAGTAACTCTCATTAGGAGTAGGGAATTCGTATAATTGAATACGTTCTTGTAAATTGGACAAATTTAAAGCGGCTAATTTCTCTTTTTCTTCGTTTGTGTAATCATTGGTAGAAAGACCTTTTCCTTCTTCAACTGTGACTTTTTTCTCTAACTCTGAATAAACTCCTCCGGACATTATACTATTAGTACTATCTTTTGTCGGGATAGAGTCTTTTGCAATATTTCCTTTAGTAATTTGAATTTTATTTTGACTCTTCTCTACAGAAGTGACAACTTCGCCCATTCCTGCTATTTCTATTTCTACTCCTTGATCAAAAGAAACTTTTTTCAGAGAGCCATCTATTTGTTTTGTATATATCGCCATCTATTCTACTCCCCTCCGTTATCATTTTTTTTAGTAGCCTGTGTTCCAAAATAAAATGAAACAACCATTGTATAAAGGGTGAAAAAATCGCTATTTATGTTTTCCCTAAAAATAACGCAATAACAAAAAGTCATAGTTAAGAGTAAAGTCACAATAGTTTTTACACTTATCAATTTTGCTAATCTCGCTTTCATTTTTACACTTCCTTTACATATTTAAGACTTATCCATCCAGTATATGTTTTTTTATTAGAGATAATAGAAACTTTTCCCCACCCGCTTTGAATATCTTTAACAGTGCATTTATGACCTTTTTTTAATACCGTTATAATATTCCCGTTTAGAGAAGGTTTGTCTCGTAAATTTAGCTCTGAAATAGTTTGTATTTTTGATTTCACCTTTACCGATTTAATATCTTCGCTTTTAACAATATTGTCAGGAACGATCGAATAATCCGGCCTTCCGTATCCTGCAATTCTACTATTAGATAAATCATAACTTTTATATGCAACAGAACCTCCATTACGAATTACCCCAGCTTCACTAGATGTATTTCCTTCAATAGTGTATACTCGCTCTCCTGTAACTTTATATACAATTCCTGTATGGCAAATTCTTGTATTGTTTTTGAAAAATATTATATCACCCACTTTAGGAGATTTAAAATATCTTCCCATATTCTTAAAATACTGAGCCGAGGTAGGAGTATAATTACTAAACCCTCCTAATAATTTTTTTGCTTTTTCTTTCCCATAAGCTTTTAAAAAACACCAATCCACAAAAGCATCACACCAAAAGTCACCGTTGCAACCCATATCTTTTCCGTATTTTGTATAATTATTAAAACCGGCGTTTCCTGTTTTTGATTCTAACATATTATTTGAAGCCTTTTCTAAGTATCCAACTTCACTTTTTGCAATTTCTAATACTTTATAATAACTCATAAACATACCTGCCTTTTTTGATTTCTCTGTTTAAAATAAAAATTAACAAGATAGAATTACACAAAAAAAAGACCATATTTTTATATTATGGTCTTAGTGTAACTACATTACTCACCCGTAGGGGATTTGAACCCCTGTTACTGCCGTGAAAGGGCAGTGTCTTAACCATTGGACGAACGGGCGACAACAAATGGGAAGGAGTAGAATTGAACTACTGACACGAGGAATTTCAGTCCTCTGCTCTACCAACTGAGCTACCAACCCTCTACTATTTTCACTTATAACTAAGGTCAAGTCATAAGACTCTCCCTATTCTTCTCTTTCATATTAATCTTGCCACGACAATATGATCGTGACAAGAATTGCTAAGATTTTTTCAACACACGTTGAGGAACTCTTTAGACTAATAATAAGCACATTAGTAAAAATAAGCCATGTGAACATTATTAATATATCATATCCTTTTAATGATGTCAACTATTTTTATAATAATATGTTCGATAAGGAATTATTCTTTTTTCAACAGCAGAAGAATAGACCACTCCTTCATCTAAAGTATTCAAAAGCAGAGGGACATTTCCACTATTAGCAATACCTTCTCCTAAATTTATCAAGGCGGAAAAAACATCATCTATATATTCAAAATTACCATAATTAGTACTTGTTTTACACGATAATAAATTTGATACATAATAAGAATCATTTTCTATGTCTATACAATAAGATATAATCCTAGTTCCGGACATATTAATCTCATTATCTGGACTAGTATCCATAACATAGATATACTCAGATGTTTTTTCTCCTTCTTTCTTTGTTTCAGAGTAAAAGAAACTTTGACCAATAAATTTATCTTCTACTGCCATATTAAAAGTATTAGGAACAGTAGTATTTTCTTTTGGATAAGCATATCCATCACTAAGAATCCAGTTAACATTTTCTGTGTTTTTTTCAAAAGATATAATAGAATTACAATTAGGAAAAGAAATTAAAACTTCGTTTTCCTTGTTTTCAAAACAGTTAATTAAAGCATAGTTAGGAGTAAAAGTGTCTGTGTTTAAAAAATCAGAAGAAGAAGGGTCCAAAACACTCTTTGCCATAGAATACAAGAAAGGATGGTCTATAGAATTGAATTCAAAAACTAATTTACCTTCTTTTATTTCTTGTATTATTGAGCAAACGACAGACGTTTTACTGTTAGGTGGTGTAGAAATTAATTCTTTTGTATACTCATTCTCAATAGGGATATTATCAACGAATTCAATACAGTTTGAAATCAACATATAATGATTTACCCCTATCATTTTGAAATCATGACCATCTATTAAATTATCAGCTTTTACATATTTACCTTCAACTGTTTTCACAGTGTCAACTATTTGATAATTTGAATCTAAGACAATCCGTTCTCCCATAATATTCCCCGTTATAAAATTTTCTGTGCGATTTTCTCTATGAAAAGAATAATAAGTGTCTTCTCCAATAATGTGTTTCTTAAAATCTGTAAGACCGATATTATCTTCTTCTTTCCCTTCTACTCTATAAAATAAGACCTTCCCTTTACAATCTTTCTTTATGATCTGTGGAATATTTCTAAAGGAGAATAATAATTCAGACTCTTTGGCTAAATATTCGGAAGAATCGCCTACGTCTGTAATATCAGCAAGTTCGGAGTTATAAGTATTGATAAAAGCTTTATAAGAAGAAGTTTCAGAATAATATTCGACTTCTATAAAACAGTCTTTAGATATAGACTCAATTTTAAAAGCGGTTGGATTATCACGTGTTAAAAGAATACCATGAAATTTAACTTTAAAATCTTGTCTATCCGATAATAATTCCACGATGTTAGGCTTATCACATTGTAATTGTGGAATATCTATCCTAATATTTTCTTTTGAAAAATCAATTTTAACCTTTTCCCCGTTTATCAACAATTCTATATTCATTGTACTTATAAGTTCTTCTTCTTTGATTATTAGATTATTGTCAACTCCTAAAACAGACACTGGTTTAATTGAGTTAATAGGATATGTTTTAGCTAACTCTGCCACTTTATTCTGCAATTCTTCTATATCGCTTGTTTCAAAAATTTTTTTAGATAAAAATTTTCCATTTTCTATTGGTATTTTTATATCTGTGTTTGGAAAATCAGATTCTTTCACCTCATAAGGAACGGTGTAATATTCAAAAAAAGAGTCCGCTTCATTAAAACCTCTCTTCGTTTTCATCAACAATATTCTATACATTTAAGATTCCTTTCTTTATTTAAAAAGGGAATGTTCACCCTCTTGTTTTTGACGAACCCCTATACTTTAGCATAGAGGATTTTTGACAGTTATTTTAAAAATTCTTCTTTACTTATTTAATTTCTATTCGTCCTCTTGAAACTTTAACTTGAGGATTGTTAGGGGTTTCAATTTTTATTTCAGATGTTTTAACTCCTATTTCAAAGTGAAAATTTGCAAAAGAGACTATCCCCATAGATACAATAAGTAAAAAAATAATGAGAAACATTATTCTTTTTTCAATTTTATCTTTTTGCCTTTGCTTCCTTAACGCTTCTACCTGTAAGTTATTTTTTTCAATACAGGCTCGAAGATATTCTCTATCCCCATCCACAATACCTATTAATTGTTCTATAAAATCTTTATCTTCCACAGTGAAAAATTACTTCCTAATAAAATAATTAAGAGTTGTTGAAACAATCCCAGTAATAATACAGGCGATAGCAGTCTTCCAATTCTTAGCAGGCTCTTCTTTTATCATAGATATTTCGTCTGCTAGAGCTTTAACAGATTCTTTAAAATCTTGCTGAGTGGATATAATTCCCTGTAAACACTGGTTTTGAAGTTCCATGTTCATCGTAAGTTTGTGGACTTGTTCTATTTGAACTTTATAATCTTCTCTTCGTTCTTCTTCTGATTTTTCTATTTTTTTTTCTAAATGTTCTATTTGTTTTTGCATCCTATCAAGTTCTTTTACTATATTTTCTTCCATTTTCATTACTCCTCTTTTTTTCTATTTTATATCTGACGCCCTAACTTTTGAAATCCGTAGGGTTCTTATGTACCTTTACTTCCAAGTATATTATTCGAAACCATATAAAAATCTTACAAAAAATAATCAGGGGATAAACCCCTAATTATTAATCTTCATCGGTTGTAATAAATAAGTTATATTTAGTTTTTTCTTCTTCCGTCAAAAGATTTAATTCGTGGGCTGTCCCAGTCCATATTTCTTTTTTTTCTTCTCCCGTTAAAACGATTTCATCATTAAACATTAAATTTCCTGTTTCAGATAACGAAAGGTGACTAAACAGTTCTGTAATAGATTCTTTTTCTTTATCTGTTAGTAGTCCTGGAATACTAACATTCATATCTTTTTCTCCGTTAGAAGTTGTAAAAACGAAATGTAAGAATGGTTTGCCCGATATTTCTACTATTTCTATCGTTTTAATTCCCGCTCCGACTAAGGATTTCATCTCTTCCCTCAAAATTTTTTTAGTTGCGAAAATTATCCCTAACAATTGGCCTTGTAATTCATCTGCTGTCACTATGCTTCAACCCCTATTTCAAAAAACTCTTTTCCATCAAAAATATAGCATGGACCTTTAACATCTATTACAATCTGACCTAGACCAACTTTAATTTTTCCGCTATTTATATCCTTAGAAATATCTTCGATAGTGCCAGTCTTGGTTATCCACAAAGTTCCATTTGCAAAAAAATAACTACTCATAAAAAAACTCCTTGTATTTTTTTATATCTAAAGTTAATAAAAACAGTTCGTCGTTATTTAAAAATAGATACCCAATCAAACGGTTTTTATTTTATCGCGAAATTTTTATTAACACAAGCCAAACTTAGAGAATAACTCACTTCGCACAAGTTACATTGTTCAAGTAAACATCTCCTCCGACATTTCAGTCGGCAAATACCAAAAGATTTTAGAATGCTTCTATTGTCTATCGGCTTTGTTAAACCATAAATAATTTCTTGTAAATTACCTTCCCATTTTTTATCTAAGAAATAAATATCATAAATGGTTTCTAGTTGTTTGCTTAAATATTCACCTTTAAGAATAACAAAATCTAAATACGGTTCATAAGCATACATGTCTTCCGGTCTTATAAAAAATCCTTCTTGCTCTCCTATAGGTTTTGCAAAATTAGCATAACACATTAAAGAAACATTGTTATTATGACAATACTTGCTAATATCTTGAACATTAAAGCAAAGGTCTTCTCCTATTAAAAGATAATCAACTCCAATATTAATTAAAGTATTAGCCATTCCAAGAGTGATAGCTTCTTCGTAACAGAAAAACTTATTATTTAAATTATTATAAAAATCCGGGTCATTTACTAATGTCTTATAAGAAAATCCAAATACTACTTTTTTTAACCTGGAAAAAGCAGATATTTTATTTTTGGGAACTTCATCCACTAAGAAAATCAAGTCGAATTGATCGTACAAGCTATACTCAGAAATAACTTTTTCATAATCTATTGCTATAATCCCATTTGCTCGATTATTAGTTTTGCTGTTTATATTTTTTACATCAAAAATTGCTTCCATCCTATACATCTCCCACCCAATGTATATTTTTATTGTTTTTTGTAATTAATATTTGACTTTCTTTTCCTACGATAATAGTAGAATTTTTTATACCTTCTGTAAAACGTGTTCCTCTCATTTTTTCGAGCGTTTTATAATATATTTTCACAGACGATAAACTACCTACTATATTAATTTGAAAAGATAAATTATTAATTTTCTGATTGTAAATATCAACATTTAGATTGTATATTAAGTCTTCTGTCAAATTAAGGACTCTATAATAATCTTCTCGTGTCAAACAATATATTTCAACGTGATAATCATATTTTAAAAGAGCCTTTTTAACTTCTTTATAAAGTTTTTTCCTTTCGTTTTTGTTTGATACTTTTTCCTTAAACATTTTGCCTCCTTTGCTAAATATACTCTTAATTGTGTTTGACACTCCTCGGATCTAAAGGTTCAGGTTTTTGTTAGCTAATTTATAAAATTATCATTTTATCAATAACAAACCCACTAGCTTGTGAACTGCTCTCCACTTATAGAAGTAGGAGCTTCTTGGTCAATACCTCCCAACGGGATAAGTTTACCCAAGCTTATAAGGTCGTTCCAACCTCATTACTATCAATAGCCTATACTATTAATTTTTCTAAGTTCTTGCTTGCATTTATATCTCTATCGTGGTTTGCTCCACAGTTCGGACAAGTCCAATTTCTCAATGCTAAGTTTTTAACAGCAACATTCTTATAACCACATCCCGAACATAGTTGACTACTAGCATAATTAGTTGGAGCAATTACTATAGTTCTTCCATACCAATCCGCTTTGTATTCTAACATTGTTCTAAATTCATACCAACCGACTTCCCTAATTGCTTTCGCTAATTTATGATTTTTCATCATACTACTTACTCGTAAATCTTCTATAGCTATTGATTGGTTTTCTCTTATTAGCTTAGTAGATAACTTTTGTAAGAAATCTTTTCTTTGATTTGATAACTTTTCATGTAATTTAGCTACTTTTAATCTAGCTTTGTATCTATTATTACTTCCTTTTTGTTTTCTTGATAGATCCTTTTGTAATTTTTTTAATCTTTTTTCTGATTTTCTTAGAAACTTTGGATTTGATACTCTATATCCATCGCTACATATTGCGAATTCTTTAAGTCCAACATCTACGCCTATTTTCTCATTAATCTTAGGCAATGTTTTATTTTCGGTTTCTACTAAAATCGATATAAAATATTTGTTACTTGGCGTTTTAGAAATAGTACAACTTTTTATAGTCCCAGTAAATTCTCTATGATATTTAATCCTTATCATAGTTTTTAATTTAGGTATTTTTATATGATTATTTTTAATATATACAGTTCCGTTTTGATTATTAGTAGTATAACTATAATAATTATTCTTCTTACTCTTGAATTTAGGAAAACCTACAGACTTGTCTCTAAAAAAGTTTTTATAAGCTTTTTCTAAATTTTGTTGAGCATTTGCTAGTGCTAACGAATCAACTTCTTTTAGCCATTCATATTCTTTTTTATATTGAGCAGGTGTATTTTTTAGCATTTCACCAGTTTCTTTATAATGCTCAATTTTATCAGCTAACATTTTGTTATATATAAATCTAGTACATCCAAAAGTTTTAGCAAAATATAATCTTTGTTCACTTATTGGGTATATCCTGTATTTATAGGCTTTAAGCATTATTTCACTCCCTGATTCTCAATATATTTTCTTACTATTTCAATAGTTGCTCCACCAGTAGTTAATAAACAATAGCTTCTACTCCAAAAATATTCTCTCCAAAGTTGTTTTCTTATTGTTGGATATTCCTTTTTTATAAGTCTACTACTTGCTGACTTATAAGCATTTAGGAATTTAGATATTTCCGTATTTGGCGACCCTCTAAATAATAAGTGAACATGATCTTTATCGTGATTCCATTCTTCTAAAGTTACATTATACTTAGGCGAAATATATTCAAATATTTCTTTTAATCTATTGGATATTTCATCATTAATTACTTTTCTACGATATTTTATAACCAATACTAAGTGATATGACAACTTGAACACTGAATGATTATTAGTATCTAAATTCATTATTATTCCTCATTTCTATCATTTATTACTGATTATATTGTACCTCTCTTGTTGACTACTGTCAAGTTCTAGCCATCCCCCGCTTACAGAAGATGGGAGAATTTCGCACATTTGACGTTAAATTTATTTGCTTTCATTCTTTCCTCGATATATAACATATCTTTTAATTTATCCTGTACGATTATTTCCTTGATATTGTTAGTTCTTAAGATGTCTAAGAACTTCAAAAAAAGCTCTTTTTCTGTATCTGTAACATTACATTGTTCTTTATCTAAATCTTTTGTGTCAGCAAAGAATTTCTTGATATATCTTCCTTCTGCTTTAAATCTTTCTGTGTCTAAATCTGAGATTATAAAGCTTTCTTTATTTCCTATTTTATACTGAATACAATATATAGGTTCTTGCATTGAAGATCCTAAAGTTTTAATTTTAACCAAAATTTTCATTATTACACACCTGCCTTTATTTTTATTCTATGTCAACGACCCACCACCTAAAGGTAGTGGGCTTGTAACTGCCCAGTCGTGCTAACGGCGTAAGCCTCCGCCCTTTAACCCCGATAAGTATTGCTACTTAAAGTGGCGTTACATTATAGGGTGGCTGACAACACCCTTTACAGCAAAGTTTACTCGGCTGTAACTGTATCAGGTACTTGGCTATCTTCAAGATAATTGATTCCCATACGATACAGATTCATAGCTCCTATGCGGTCATCATTCGATTTATAGCCACAGTTTTTACAGCTAAACAGATGTATCTTCTTATTGCGGTTAGCCTTTTCAGTGTGTCCACAGGTAGGGCAACACTGGCTTGTATAAGCAGGGTTGACCTTAATTACAGTGGATTGATTCTGTTTCGCTTTGTACATAAGTTTCTGTTCAAGGTCATAGAACGACCACGATACAGATACATAGCGGTCTTTTGCTTTAACCCGCTCTGTGGCATTTCTGACACCTGACAAATCTTCGAGTACGAATAATGTATGTTTTGGATTGTTCTTCACGAGTGCCTTTGATACTTGGTGATTTACATCCTGCATCCAACGGTTTTCTCGTGAACCAATAGCTCTCATTCTTCGTCTTGCAGATGGAGTCTGACGTATTTGAAGCTCTTTCCGAAGTTTTGAATAATTGGCACGTTTTTGTTTAATAACTTTGCCACTGACAAAACCCGACTTGTGTCTACTATCATAGGTGGCAACGACAAAATTAATACCTCTGTCAATGCCTACCACATTACAGATGTCAGAAATATCACTTTCCTCGACATCATAGGTTACAGGTATATGTAAAAAATACTTGCCATGTTTATTTACAAGCTTGGCAGTACCAAACTTATAGATTGCGTGGTTAAAATATTTAGACATACCTTTGGCAAAATATGGTAACTTTACACGACCATTCAAGGTGTTTACCGAAAAGCAGTTTTGTGTTAGAGAGTAATCCCTATTCCAAACAAGGTCGTACTGAGGCTTCTTAAAAGATGGCTTAATCCACTTGGATTCGTTCTCAAGAATAGTTTTGTATCTGGCTATGACAGTCTTAAAAACAGACTGAGCCATTTGCGATTTAAGTCCAAATCTTTCACGAAGCGTAGAATATAAAGCCTTGTTTAGAGAAAACTGCTTTAGGTCATGTGTACGGAATACATAATCTGAAACATAATTGCAAGCATCACTATAAACAGACATGGTTTTATTAAGTAAAACTTTATCATCAGCCGTAGCGGATATTTGTATCTTAGCAGTGATGGTCATCTGTTCCATAAATGTACTCCTTTCATTGATATTTCACTAATAGTAGTATATAATTTTTATTAGTGAACGTCAACATATAGGAGTAAACTATGGATAACAGATATAAGATACAAAAATATATTGAAAACCAAGGTTGATGACTGCAAATTTACAAGGTTCCTTCCACCTCCTAAGGGAAGTGGGTTTCCGCCTATAACAAACGAAAGGATTTTAATTATAAAATTATCAAAAACTGAACATTAAAAAAAAGTAAAACGTATGTATTTTAGAAGGAGGTGCTTAAATTTTGAGTATTCAAAGAATAGGACAGATAGTTGGTAATTTCAAAGCTGGAGAAGAAGTCTTGTCTTCTATTCGATTAAAGACAGACAACAAGTCTTTAGAATCTATCCAACATTTAGGAATAAATTGTAGGACAGGCGAAAGAGTGTTTGTGAATGAAAAATTATTCGAGATAGGGAAAACGGGGGTATTAGAATTTCAAGATGAAATCAATATATTCTCTATCAAATTCCAAAAAGATACTTATGCCAAAATAGATTTTTCTTATTTGTAAAATAAAAAAGGACTATAACTTTAGTCCTAAAAATATAATAGTGTAGGTATTATATCGAGTTTCAATAACAAACAAAAGTGAGTTTTTATCTCTACTTTTTCATAATTGGGTATTTTTCTGTCACTGGGATGATAAGTCTGAGCTAGACTAGCAACTTTCTAACTTCTTACCATGGTCACATAAGACCTTATAACCCACGAGAGACTGGCACTCTCAAATTTCACGATTTATTCAGAAAAAAGAATTTTTATAATCTTGTAAGTTCTTTCCTTGTTCAGTCATATCGCTACTTTAACTTCCTTCTTGTGTTATACACTTCTTTCGAAGCTTCAAGACCAATACTCTTATTTTGCCTTTTCCACCTAGTCCAATGCTGGCGACATTAAACGTATTATTTTCAGTGGATTTTTTGATTCCGCTCTCGATTCGTTTCTATCGCGAAATTTTTGTATATTACGAGTACCACAAGGGGAATACATTATATTTCTTTATGAAAAGCAACTGCTCTGCGACTTGAAGATTTTCTTCTTGCGGATAAAACTCACGCAGTACCCGAAGCCTTAAACAACAAGTATCCTTATTATTTCTTGCTCTCATTCAAGCATTCTCAGAAGGATTAAAAGTCCCTTATACACTGAGTTACTTTTGTTTGTTAAAACCGATGGGTAGACTCGAACTACCATCCTCTATTACGAAAATATAGAATTTATCAATTCTTCTTAGTTCAGCGGTTGCAAGCTTAGTATACATACACCACAAAAGACAATCTAATCTAAATGATAATTAGACTATACTTCTTCCGGAAGTTCATAATAGCGTTCATCCTCTTTAAACTAACACCAGTATATTTAGATATATTAAAACTATACATTATAGTATAATATAGTAGGTTGTAGAAGTCAATAGTAAATTATAAATGGACCGTATTGGATTCGAACCAATGACTTACGGTTTATGAGACCGTGGCTCTACCACTGAACTAACGGTCCAAGAATTGCTCGCAATGGCAAAAAAGGAAGAAAGAGTTGCTCTTTCGACATAGCGCTACCCACTCCTCCTTAATTGACCGCATAAAATGAAACATAAGCTATAATTAATTTTCTAGGAAGCCTTTATAGATTCTTTGTTTATCCGTACCAACTCAAACGATCGCTACATTTTCGTCTGAGTACCAACGAATGTAAGTCTTTTTAGGCTTCCTTTTTGTCTTAGACATTTTATTTGATATTCAGTAACTGCAACAAGGAGCCTGATACTTTTTAGGCTTCCTTTTTTTTGTCTTTGACTACTACAGTTTAGCATAAGTGGTAACCGTCTGTCAAGTCTTTTTTATTAACTATTGATGATCTTTTTTATGCTAAAGTTTAGGTAATTTTCGACAAATATTTTAAATCCTATCTGAATTTAAAGCTTCAGGGATTTATGTTTGTTTTTTAGAAAAGTTCTCTTTAAGAGATATGTTCCATCTTCTTGTTTCATTAAAGCATCTCTATCTAACAACGCTTCAATACAGGCTTCTATCATATTGCACTCTAGCCTGTCTATCAAGTTGTTTAATTCCTCCTGCTTTATCGTCCATTGATAGAACCCTCTAGGAGTGTCTTCTGTATACACTCTTACATAATCACCTAGAATAGGGATTCCGAGTATTAAGTTATTCACTTTTACTTTTATGTGTGTCTTTTTTTTATTCATTTATTTTTTCCTTTCCAAGGGGTATTTTATCCACTATTACAGGAAATATTCTCTTATGTAGTGGGAAATTTATCTCACGATTAATTTTCCGTTTTTTATCTCTATTAGTCCTGCTTTTATTAAAACATAATAATAGACTTTTTTAAATGTGTCAGTTTCTTCTTTCGAAACTAAAATACTAAGACATTCTGTATATATCCTCTTAGTGTTTCTTAATCTCCTAAGATATTTCATCAGAAGGTAACAATTTATACTAATTCGATCAAAATTATTACAGTAAAAATTATTTGTCATAGCTAACTCAATTAATGTGTTATCAATTTTATCTCTCATAAAAAATCCCTCGTTCGTTTTGGTGTGAATTTTATAATAAACTTTTATTGTCAAGAAGTCAAGAGAAAAAGGAGAGAGGTAGTGCTATAAACCTGTTGTTATGTGTTATATATTATATTTGACGTAGGAGAATATGATATATAACTAAATAACAATAGGTTTATATAATAATAATAATATATAATAATAATATATAATAA